>OIZQ01000315.1_pt1 | contig 28026 bp, 27 predicted proteins | sample 1588491 | NCBI WGS metagenome assembly OIZQ01 (sample SAMN03283262) | human gut metagenome | biome: human-associated habitat; material: feces | host: Homo sapiens | place: USA | collected 2013
GGCGTGCCCAAGACCATCGACAACGATCTGTTCGGCACCGACCACTGCCCCGGCTATGCCTCCGCAGCCAAGTATATCGCCACGTCCATCATGGAGGTCTATCAGGACGCCCATGTGTACGACACCGGCATGATCGTGGTGGTGGAGATCATGGGCCGTCACGCCGGCTGGCTGACGGCGGCCTCCGCACTGGCCGGTGAGTACGGCGCAGGTCCCGACCTGATCTATCTGCCGGAGACGGATTTCAGTATGCCTGATTTTATTGAGGACGTCAAGCGCATTTATCAGGAGAAGGGCAACTGCATTGTGGCCGTGTCTGAGGGCATCCATTACGAGAACGGCGACTTCGTGTCCGAGGCCAAGGTGGCCGCCAACGACGGCTTCGGCCACGCCCAGCTGGGCGGTCTGGCCACCATTCTGTCCCAGGTCCTGAAGGAGGAGACGGGCGCCAAGGTCCGCGGTATCGAGCTGAACCTGCTGCAGCGCTGCGCCGCCCATCTGGCCAGCGAGACCGACATCGAGGAGTCCTATATGGCCGGCAAGGTGGCTGTGGAAAACGCCGTCAACGGTATCAATGGCCGTATGATCGGCTTTGAGCGCGGCGTGCAGGATGGCAAGTATGCCTGCCGCACCAAGCTCATCCCCCTGATGGAGGTGGCCAATGTGGAGAAGAAGATCCCCCGCGAGTGGATCAACGAGGCGGGCAACGGCGTGAACCATCAGTTCATCGAGTACGCGCTGCCGCTGATCCAGGGCGAGCCGAACCTGCCGCGGCAGGACTCCCTGCCCCGCTTCGCCAAGCTGAAAAAGGTGCTGGCAAAGTAACCAATATAAAAAAGGACTGGAAAGGGAAAACCCTTTCCAGCCCTTTTTTTATCAATGGGTATCCCGCTTTCCGTTGTCCGCGTTCTTCTCATAGATGATACGCAGGCCCTCCATCATCAGATACTTGTCGTAGGTGACGTGGTTGCGGCAGTAGCGCGCGATCACCGGTGCGTTGGGACCGGTGGCTACGATGGACGGCTCCTCCCCGTCCAGCATGTCGCGGATGCGGTCGATGATGCCGTCCAGCATGCCGGCAGTGCCGTAGACAATGCCGCTGCGCATGCAGTCCTCCGTATTTTTTCCGATAAGGTGGCGAGGATGCTGGAGGGAAATATTGGGCAGCTGCGCCGTGTGGTCGGACAGGGCGTCCAGTGACAGGCGGACGCCGGGGAACATCAGCCCTCCCTCGTAGCAGCGCTTGGCGGAGATGTAGGAGATGATGGTGGCGGTGCCCATGTCGATCATGATGATGGGCGCAGGATACTTTTCCAGCGCCGCCACGGCGTTGGAGACGATGTCGGCGCCCAACTGCTGGCTGTTGAACTCCATGCGGATATTCAGACCCGTTTTGATGCCGGCGCCTACCATCATGGGGGGCTTGCCCAGCAGGCGGGTCAGGGCCTTCTCCATCATGAAGTTGATGGGCGGCACCACACTGGCAAAGATGGCGCCGCTGATGTCGTGAATGTCGCAGCCGTACAGCGTAAACAGGTTCATCAGATCGATGCTGATCTGGTCCGCCGTCTTGCGGCTGTCCGTGTCCAGAGACGCCAGAAAACGCAGTTCCCGCGCCTTGTCGAACAGACCCACGGAAATGTTGGAGTTGCCGATGTCAATGGCTAACAACATGGGTATATCCTCCTCCCTTTTTTGCCTATCATACCACGGTGCTGTGCGGTTTACAAGCGGCGACAGGCAAAAAGCTGCCTCCATACGATTGTATGGGGGCAGCTTTTTCGTTGAAATGAGGCGCTTACTCCTGGGTCACGAAGGTGTCTGCTTCGTCGACAGTATACATGTGCTCCAGCATGCGGGTGACCATGTTGCTGTAACCCCACTCGTTGTCGTACCAGGCGATGAGCTTGACGAAATCGTGGTCCAGCATGATGCCCGCTGTCTCGTCGAAGATGCAGGGGCAGGGATTGCCGATCAGGTCGGTCGACACCACCTGGTCGCGGGTGTAGCCGATGATGCCCTTCATGTATGTCTCGGAGGCGTGGAGGATCTCGTAACAGATGTCGGCGTAGGAGACGGTGCGGCCCAGGCGGGCGGTCAGATCCACCACGGATACGTCCGCCGTAGGGACACGGAAGGCCATGCCGGTCATCTTGCCCTTCAGAGATGGGATCACGCGGCCCACAGCCTTGGCGGCGCCGGTGGAGGTGGGGATGATGTTGTTAAGGATGGAGCGGCCGGTGCGCCAGTCGCTGCCGCCGCGGGAGTCTACGGCCTTCTGCTTGGCGGTGGAGGCGTGGATGGTAGACATCAGGGACTGCTCGATGCCGAACTCCTTGTGGATAACGTAGGCCAGCGGGGCCAGGCAGTTGGTGGTGCAGCTGGCGTTGGAGATAACCCGCATGTCGGAGCGGTACTCGTCGCTGTTGACGCCGTAAACAAAGGTGGGGGTGGCGTCGTCCTTGGCGGGGGCCGTCAGGATGACCTTCCTGGCGCCGCCCTTGAAGTGACGGCTGGCCTTCTCCGTGGTATTGTTGGCGCCGGTGGACTCGATGATGTACTCCGCACCGCAGTCCGCCCAGTTGATCATGGCCGCGTCAGACTCGCCGTACACCTTGATCTTCCGGCCGTTGACCACCAGATCGCCGCCGGCGTGTTCGATCATGCCGGGGAAGTTGCGGAAAACAGAGTCGTACTTCAGCAGATAGACCATATAGTCGATGTCCGCTTTGCGCAGGTTGATGCCGCAGACCTCAAATTTCTCGGGGTCCTCCGCCAGAATACGCATGACGACACGGCCGATGCGGCCAAAGCCATTGATACCGATTTTGATTCCCATGATGCTGTCCTTTCCTTCTTTTCTCCGCAGCGACTGCGGTAGTTGTTCCAAGTACATTATAGCATTCCTTTTGGGTTTGTCACTACTTATTTACGATTTTGTACTAAAAATTTTTAGTTTCGTAAGATTAGCGGCAAAAATAGTTAAAAAATGTTCAATTTCAAATCCAAACGTTCCATACATTTCAAACTATGCAGACGTGTCCCGCAGACAGTGAAAAAGGCGGGGCATACGCTCCGCCTTTTCCGGTATCACCAGTCACAGGATGATGCAGATCAGGCCCGCGCCTCCCTCGTTAAGAATGCGCTCCAGCGCTTCCCGCAGCTTGCTCTGCGCATCGGTGGGCATCCGCTTCAGCTTGGCGTTCAAGTCCTCCCCCGCGATCTCGTTGAAGCTGCGGCCGAAGATGTTGGACTGCCAGATCTTGCCCGTATCGCCCTCAAACTGCTGGAGCAGGTAGTTGACCATTTCCTCCGACTGCTTCTCGTTGCCCACAATGGGCGAAACGGTGGTGTCCACGTCCGCCCGTATCATGTGGATGGACGGGGCGCTGGCCCGCATGCGCAGGCCGTAGCGTCCCCCCTGCTTGACGATCTCGGGGTCCTCCAACTCCAGCTCCTCCACCGAAGGCAGCACCACGCCGTAGCCTGTCTCGCGGGCAGCGGTGAGTGCGGGAGCCACTCGGTCATACTGCCGCTTAGCGTCGGCCAGCTCCGTCAGCAGCTGCATCAGGTCGCCGTCATCACTGACAGTCAGACCGGAACGCTCCGTCAGCGTCTGGTAGAACAGGCTGCGGGGCAGCCGCACCCGTGCCTGCGCCACGCCGCGGCCCAGGTCGATCCGCTCTATGCCGGCATCCTCCACGTTTTCCGCCGCCTGCAGGGATGCAAGATGCGGCGCCAGCTGCCGGATGCAGCACAGCTCGGCGGTCTCCGCGGCCACGCTCTGGTATAGTCCGCTTTTGATGGGGTGGTCTCCAGGCAGGGCGTCCACCCAGGACGGCAGGAACACGTCCAGCTCCTGTAACGGGAACTCATACAGCAGGCCACGCAGCAGATCCTGTATCTCCCGCTCCGACAGAGTCTGGCAGTTCACCGCCAGGCAGTTGACGCCGTACTTTTCTGAAATCTCCTCCACAATGGAGGCGGCGCGGGAGCTGTGGGGCTCCGCGGAGTTCAACAGCACCACAAAGGGCCTGCCGATCTCCTGCAGCTCGCGGATCACGCGTTCCTCCGCCTCCAGATAATCCTCCCGTGGGATATCTGTGATGGTGCCGTCTGTGGTGATGACCACGCCCACGGTAGAATGGTCGGTGATGACCTTACGGGTGCCGATCTCCGCGGCCTCGGTCATGGGGATCTCGTGGTCGAACCATGGCGTCATGACCATGCGGGGCGACAGGTCCTCGAACTGGCCCACAGCCCCGGGGACCATGTACCCCACGCAGTCGATGAGCCGCACGGAAAAGGACGCATCTCCCTCCAGTTGGACGCGGACGGCCTCCTCCGGCACGAATTTCGGCTCCGCCGTCATGATGGTGCGGCCGGAACCGCTCTGGGGCAGCTCATCCTGCGCCCTGTCGCGGCGGTAGGCATTGTCGATGTAGGGCAGGACCTGGGTCTCCATGAAGCGCTTGATGAACGTGGATTTGCCCGTGCGTACCGGGCCGACAACGCCGATATAGATACTGCCGCCCGTGCGGGCCGCCATATCCTGATAGATGGATGTGGATAGATTCATAATGCCTTCCTCCGAATCCTGACTGTTACCACATGTCTATGCGTCGGCGGTGGGGATTAGAAGGGTTTTGTGGGCAGGGCAGAAAGGAACAGAGCAGGGCTCTGCCCCGCTCTGTTGTGGTCCGATCATTTCTCTGTTTTCCGCGTGTTCAGCTTGATCTCGTGCAGGAGCTTGATGACCTCGCCAAAAGAATAAATGAGGAAGCTCGCACCTATTGGAAGGATGGAAAATAGCAAACCTGCTATAGGCACATAATCCGCTGCCGACGCTATAATGAAAGAAAGGATTACTCCCAAAATTGCGTTGATGATCGCATATACCTGCAGAACAGAAGCGACGGTGTTCTTCTCGTTACTTGGATTCAAAGCAACACGCGCCGCCTGTTCAGCCTGTTCTTTAACCTCACGCTCTGATGCTGTTGCTTTTGCAAGTTCTGTATAACAGTTATCACAAACAATCTCCCCGTCCCATTTTTTGTAATCTGTTCCCAAGAAACCGCCAGGGTGTGCAATATTTCCGCACTTTGAACACTTGACATCTGCCATTTTCAATCCTCCTAGTTTTATTCATTCAATAAATTCTCGGCCGCGCATTAGCGCTGTCTCGCACACCCCATGATATATATATATATATATTGTCAAGCATTTCTGCGAAACCGTTTATTATTTGTCGTTTACAGCAAAAAGAAAGCAATTTTCTGTGAAATACGCCATAATACCGCATCCAAAAGCGAACAGAACACATGCGGACGTGACAACCCACATCCGTAGCCCTCATCATAGCAATACTGAATGAACGACTTCGATGCTTTCAAGAGGCCGTTGATGTAGCTGCCTTTTCTTCCCTTCTGGCTCATAAACGCGCTGAATTGCCGCACCACAGCCAAATTGATTTCCTCTACCTCTTGGATGTGCGTCTCCTGCTCGCAAAAGCGCAAAAAGAGATTGAGGCTATTCAGATACCCGCGAATGGTCTTCGGGGTATACTTCCTAACCTCAATCTCAATTAAGTATTCTCTGATAGCGGCGCTGGTTTTCATGTCATTTCCTCCTTTGGTATGTCGCAATCAAAGGGGAATGTATATCACAGCGCAATCGATGTATTTCGCAACTGAGAAAAAATCAGTTCCAAAAACGCGCCGTTTCACTGAAAATCAGCTTCTTTTCCGCAGGAAAAGTTCCATCAATCCTGCTGCCAGTTATGCCAGACGTTCTGCACGTCCTCATTGTCATCCAGCATGTCCAGCAGCTTGGTCATGTTGCGGACATCGTCCTCGCTGGTCATGGTGATGTAGTTCTGGGGTACCATCTCGATTTCCGCGCTCTCGAAGGTGTAGCCCTTCTCCTCCAGCGCCTTGACCACGTCGTTGAAGCTGTCAGGGTCGGTGGTGACCTCAAACACGGGGCCATCGGCCTCCATGTCCTCGGCGCCGGCATCCAGCGCGTCCATCATGACGGTATCCTCGTCCAGTTCCTCGTCCTCGTTGCTGATGACAATGACACCCTTGCGGTCGAAGGACCAGCTGACGCAGCCCTGCGCACCCATGCCCTTGCCGAACTTGTCAAAGTAGTGGCGGATCTCCGGCGCGGTGCGCTGGCGGTTGTCGGTCAGCGCCTCCACGATGACGGCCACGCCGCAGGGACCGTAGCCCTCGTAGGTGACGGACTCATAGTTATCGGTGTTGCCGGAGCCCAGCGCCTTGTCGATGGTGCGCTTGATGTTGTCGTTGGGCATATTGGCTGCCTTGGCCTTGGCCACCACGGTGGCCAGGCGGGAGTTGTTTGCGGGGTCGCCGCTGCCGCCCTGCTTGACGGCCACGATGATCTCCTTAGCGATCTTGGTAAAGGTGGCGGAGCGCTTGGCGTCAGCCGCGCCTTTGGTCTTTTGGATATTGTGCCACTTGGAATGTCCGGACATAGTTTACTTCTCCTTTATGCAGTATTGGATGACCTCGCTGCGATGCGCGGTCGTTTTTATAACGGTGGCTGCGGGGAACACCTTTTGCAAATAGTCCACCACGGCGGCGCAGACCCCGTCCTCCGTGGGGAAATGCCCCGCGTCGATGAGGTTCAGCTCCGTGTTATCCAGAAACTCGTGATACCGCAGGTCGGACGTGACAAAGGTATCGCAGCCGGCGGCAATGGCCTGAGGGATATAGTCGCCGCAGGCGCCGCCCCCCACCGCCACGCGGTGGACAGGTTTGCCGCAGTCGGTATAGCGCAGACCATTGCATCCTAACGATTTTATCACAAAATGGGTGAACTCCACAAGGGGTATTTCGCATTTTAACGTGCCGACCCGGCCGATTTTTTCATCTGTCAGTGGTTTCAGGTCCCGCAGGCCCAGCTTTTGGGCGAGAATATCGTTGACGCCGCCCTCCGCCGCATCCAAATTGGTGTGCATACAGATGGCGGAGATATCATGTGTCACCAGCTCCATCAGGATGCGGCCCTGCCGGTCGTCAGTGCGCAGTGTCTGGACGGGGTGCCATGTGCAGTTCATCACCGGATGGTGGGACACAATGAGGTCGAAGCCGCCTGCGACAGCCTCCCGCACCACCCGCTCCGTGATGTCCAGCGATACCAGGACGCGGTGCACTCCCCTGTCTGGGTCGCCCACCAGATGTCCCACGTTGTCCCAACTGGCCGCCAGCTGGCGGGGTGCCCATTCGTAAAGCGCCTGTTCCACTTGCCGTACCGTTGTCATATCGCATCCCTCTTTTCTTCCAGTTCCGCTGCCAGCGCGTCTGCCTGTGCCGCCAGTGCGGGGCCATTGGGATCGCTGCTGCGGCGCAGACCCTCTGCCGAGCGGCGCAGCTTGGCGGCGTGCTCTGCCAGATACACGCCGTACAGTGGGTCACCCTCCAACAGGATGCCGCACAGGGCCTCCGCTTCGGTGAGGGAACGGTGCGCACCGCCTGTTACCGTCAGGATGGGATAAACGCGGCCCTTGTCCTCCACCAGACATTCCGCTGTAAAGGTATATCCGTTGTCAACCAGCCAATGGCGCAGGTCAGCAGCCTTCGTCATGGGCTGCAGCAGCAACATATGGCCGTTTCTCGTCCATGGCGCCGCGGACAGGATGGCGATAATCGTCTCGCCTCCCATGCCGGCGATGACGATGACATCCGTCTCTTCCGGCGCGATGGCGGACAAGCCCGAGCACAGACGAAAGTCGATGCCCTTTACACCGTATTGCTGCGCCGTGCGGCGGGCGTGCTCCAGCGGCTCCGCGCCGATGTCGGAGGCGATGGCGGAGAGTATCCTCCCCTGCTGCAGCAGCGCCACAGGCAGGTAGCCGTGATCCGTGCCCACGTCCGTCAGGCGACAACCGTCCGGTACCAGCTGCGCCAGACGGCACAGGCGTGGCTGTAATGCTAATTGCTTCTGATCCATTTCTCCTCAACGCAGAAAGCGCCACGCATACAGCCGTATGCGTGGCGGCTCGTCTGATTTACTCGGCGATGGGCTTGTTAGCTTCCTCGTTCACCACGGCCAGCAGCTTGTCCACATCGATACCGTGAACGGCGCACGCTTCCTCTACCGTCTCACCACGGGAGGAGGGGCAGCCCAGGCAGTGCATGCCAATGGACAGGAAAATGGGGGCCGTCTGGGGGGCAACGTCCAGAATATCACCGATAATGGTGTCTTTCGTGATCTCGATCATGTGAATAACCTCCGAAATTGATGTTACGTATAGTATACCCCAATATCCTGCGGGTTTCAACAAGATTTTTAGGAGAAAAAAAGGATACGTGCCGAAGCACGTATCCCTTTTTGTTATCGTGTACGATAGTGTGCAGGATCACTCAGCCGTTCTCGCGCATCTCAGCGAAGCAGGCGCTGCAGTACACGGGACGGTCGCTCTTGGGCTCGAAGGGCACCTTGGCCTCACCACCGCACTTGGCACAGACGGCGGTGAAGTACTCACGGGGACCACGGGCTGCGTTCTTGCGAGCGTCGCGGCAGGCCTTGCAGCGCTGGGGCTCGTTCTGGAAGCCGCGCTCAGCGTAGAACTCCTGCTCACCGGCGGTGAACACAAACTCTTTGCCGCACTCTTTGCACACTAAAGTCTTGTCTTCGTACATGATTTTACCCTCTCTTTGAGAAAAATATATTGCGCTCAGCCGTTGCTGATGTCGCCGGATAAAAGTTGCCGCGCAATTTTGCGGCGTATGCGCTGCACAGCGTTGTCCACCGATTTGGGGGACTTGCCGACAGTCTCTGCGATCTCGCGGCACGTAAGACCGTCTAAATAATACCCTAAAATCTTTACCTCGAATTCGGACAACAGCTTGCGGGCGTTTTCCAACAGACTGGCAGCTTTTTCTCTGTCGATCAGGAGCACCTCCGGATCGGCATTGGCAAAGGAGAGATTCGCGTCAAAGAATGAGGGATCAAGGGGGACCGCTTGGTTCAGGGGCGCATGCTTGCCTGACGCAGCCGACTTCAACACCGAGTAGAGCCGGCGGCGGATACATGTTTCGGCAAAGGTATAAAAGGAAGCGCCGTGCCCCGTCTCGTACTCGCGGATGGCCTTGATGAGACCGAACATGCCCTCCTGCAGCAGATCTTCGCTGTCGCCCCCCGCCAGAAAGTACGGACGGGCGCAGCTACGCACCAGACGGTGATAGCGGGCGGCCAGCACCTCCTCCGCCAGGCGGTTCCCCGCTCTGACGCAGGCGCACAATTCCTCGTCGCTCAGCGCTGCCAGATGTTCGTAGTCTGCCCATGTATCATTTACCATAGTGTATTATACCTTTTCACAAAATAATTTGTCAAGTAATTGCGGAAAGTTTGTCAAAAATAGCTCAAATTCGTTGGGCTTCGTGGTGATTATGCCCTATCGATTTGTTCAATTTGGCGATGCGATGCATACGGCGCGGCGTTTACAGGGACAGCTGCTCGGGCTCCGGACGGTCGATATGCAGGTGCTCGTAGGCTTTCCGTGTCACGCAGCGCCCCCGGGGCGTGCGGGTCAGGAAGCCGATCTGCATCAGATACGGCTCGTAGACATCCTCCAACGTGACGGATTCCTCTCCGATGGTGGCGGCCAGCGTCTCCAAGCCCACCGGTCCTCCGCCGTAGTTTTCAATGATGGCGCGGAGCATACGGCGGTCCACCTGATCCAGACCCAGGAAGTCTACCTCCAGCGCCAGCAGCGCCTGATCGGCCACCTTGCGTGTAATGACGCCGTCAGCTACCACCTGGGCGAAGTCACGGACGCGGCGGAGCATGCGGTTGGCGATACGGGGTGTGCCGCGGGAGCGGCGGGCGATCTCCATGGCGCCCTCCGGCTCGATCTCCACATTGAGGATACCGGCGCTGCGGGTCACGATGGTGGCCAGCTCCTCCGGCGTATAGAGCTCCAGCCGCAGTGTGACGCCAAAGCGGTCCCGCAGCGGCGCGGACAGGGAGCCCGCTCGGGTGGTGGCGCCGATCAGGGTAAAGCGCGGCAGGTCCAGCCGGATGGAGTTGGCGGAGGGCCCCTTGCCGATGATAATGTCGATGGCGTAGTCCTCCATGGCGGGGTACAGGATCTCCTCCACCGACCGATTCAGCCGATGGATCTCGTCTACAAACAGGATGTCGTTCTCATTGAGGTTCGTCAGCAGCGCTGCCAGATCCCCGGGCTTTTCAATGGCAGGGCCGGAGGTGATGCGGATATTGACGCCCATTTCCTGGGCAATGATGCCGGCCAGCGTGGTTTTTCCCAGGCCCGGGGGGCCGTGGAGCAGCACGTGATCCAACGATTCCGTGCGGCGGCGGGCGGCTTCAATGAAGATAGACAGGTTCTGCTTGGCCTTCTCCTGCCCGATGTACTCCGCCAGTGTGTGGGGACGCAGGGATGTCTCGCCGGTGTCCTCAGCGAGGAACGTCTTGGCGACAATAGACTCCTCGTAGATGTCTGTGCCGAAGTCGATGCTCATGCTGTGCCCTCCCCTACTTTACCATTTTCTTCAGCGACTGCCGGATGATCTCCTCCAACGGCAGCGCGTCCATGTCGATGCCCTTCAGGGCGGCGGCGATCTCCTGAGAGCCGTAGCCCAGCACCGCCAGCGCCGCCGCGGCCTCGCCGGCTTTGTTGTTCTGAGCGGGCATGGCAGCGGCCGCACCGCTGCCGGCCTCAAAGCCGCCCTGCTCCTTGATCAGCTTGTCCTTCAGCTCCAGAATGATGCGCTGGGCGATTTTCTTACCGATTCCGGGCGCGGCGGTCAGAGCCTTCTCGTCACCCATCACCACCGCCATGGACAGCTGCTGCGGCGTCGTGGACGACAGGATGGACAGCGCGGCCTTGGGGCCCACGCCGGACACACCGATGAGCATCTTAAAACTGCGCAGCTCGCTCTGGCTGGCGAAGCCGAACATCTCCATGGCGTCCTCCCGCACGTTCAGATAGGTGTAGAGCTTGGCCCGCTCCCCTTTCTTCAGCTGAGAGAGCGTATAGTTGGTGGTGGCGCAGGCGTAGCCTACGCCGCTGCAGTCGATGACGGCCAGACCGGCTTCGATCTCCGCCACGGTGCCGTTGACATAGTAGAACATATCAGACAGTCTCCTTCACGTTGGGATCCTTGCGCCGCAGCAGACTGGTGGCACTGCGGGCGTGGCAGATGGCGATGGCCAGCGCGTCCGCCGCATCGTCGGGCCGCGGCACGGCATTCAGCTTCAGCAGGCGCCGCGTCATGTCCATGACCTGCTTTTTCTCGGCCAGACCGTAGCCCACCACCGCCTGCTTTACCTGCATGGGCGTGTACTCGTAGATGGGGACGCCCATCTTCTCCGCCGTGCAGAGGATGACGCCGCGCCCGTGGGCCACGGCGATGCCGGTGGTGATGTTCTTGCTGAAAAACAGTTCCTCGATGGCGATCTCATCCGGCTGGAACTGCCGGATCAGCTGGGTCAGATCCTGTTCGATCTGTACCAGCCGCGTGGCCAGCGGCAGCCCTGCCGATGTGGTGATGGCCCCGTATTGCAGCATCCGCACGGCGCTGCGCTCCGTCTCGATAAGGCCGAAGCCTACGATGGCCACGCCGGGGTCGATACCCAAAATGCGCATGGCGCTCCTCCACCTCTTAAACATTAGTTCTATTATAGCAAACCGACGGCAAAATAGCAACAAAAACCGCCCTGTTTTCACAGGGCGGTCTGTCGGTGCGGCGCAGTGTTTCAGGCGCGCGGATGCGCCTTGTTGTACACGTCTTTCAACTGCTTCTTGATGACATGGGTGTAGATCTGGGTGGAGGAGATATCGGCATGCCCCAGCATCTCCTGGATGGAGCGGAGGTCCGCGCCGTTCTCCAGCAAATGTACCGCGAAGGAGTGGCGCAGCGTGTGGGGCGTGATGTCCTTGTTGATCTCCGCCTTCTCCTGATAGTACTTGATGATCTTCCAAAAGCCCTGACGGCTCATGCGCTCGCCGTTCATGTTGACAAACAGGGCCTGCTCGTTCTCGTCGGCGATGATGCGGGGCCGGATATCCTTCACGTAGTCCTCCAGCGCCTTGACGGCGGCAGGATACAGCGGCACGATGCGCTCCTTGTCCTTGCTCCGGCAGCGGATGAAGCCTGCGGACAGGTTGATGTCACCGACGTTCAGACCGATGAGTTCCGACACGCGGATACCGGTGGCGTACAGCAGCTCCAGCATGGCGTGGTCACGGAACCCCTTCTCATCCACGCACTTGGGCTGTTCTAAGAACAGCTCCACCTCGCGGTTGGTCAGGATCTCCGGATATTTACGCTCCACCTTCATGGCTGTCACAGCTTTGGCGGGGTTGGTCTTAACTGCGCCGGACTGCACCATGTAGCTGTAGAAGGACTTGATGGATGCGGTAGAGCGGGTCACGGTGGCGGGAGACTTCCCGCTGTGGTTCATATGGAGCAGGTACTCGTTGATGGTCTCCTTCTTCACCTTGCGGAGGTCGGCAGTACCGTTGGTGATGAGCCAGCTCTGGAATTGGGTCAGATCGCGTATGTAGGAGCTGAGGGTATTGGCGGAGGCCCTTTTCTCCTCGCTTAGATAGGCGCGGTAGGCCGCGATATAGTCCGTCATATTCCCTCACCCCTCTCCTTTTTCAGGCGATACGCGCCAAAATAAGCGCAAAAAATTTTGGTACAATGGCGCACTCCACCACCGTACCGGTCAGAAGCACAAACACACAAAACAGCAGCATCCGCCAGTTCAGCTCCGGTCTGCGGGGCCGCAGACGCGGCATGGCGCGGCACGCCTGGGCAAAACCGGCATCGGCCAGGCACAGCGTACACGGCAGCACAAACAGACACCGCAGCCCCAGAGCTGCCAGCGCCAGCAGCACACCGTCCCGTCCCAGCGCTGCAGCGAAGCAACACACGGAAAAGGACAGGAAAAAACCCTGTGCCGCACACAACAGTGGGATCAGAGCCACACCGGCGGCACTGAGCCCGAACAAAAACGCCAGCAGCGGATACCGCAGGTAGGCTGCCGCCGCGGACAGTACGGACACAGGCTGCTGCGAGCGGCCGTCCGCCAGTTGGGCGTAGCTCTGGACGTAGGCGCCCAACTGCGCCAGCGCGTCGGTGCTGATGCTCCGGCGCGCCGGATACGCCGCCGCCATACCCAGCAGGAAACAAACACACAGTATCCAAAAACGCATGTCCGACTTTACCGCCGGATGCGCCCCATTCTTACGCAGCTTCATCGGCTCACCTCGTCTTACCGTATGAGCCGGCGCGCACAAATAGACCGCGAGCGGATGTACTAAATAATATATGGCAAATCTCACAAAACCGCAAGGGCTTTCGTGCAAAAAGCCGTTTTTTGTAAATTATGCCAAAATGTTATGTAAACGTAATTATGTAAACCGAATGAACGAGGAGGGGTGGAGACTCTCGGGAACCTGCACAATCGGCGATATGTGGTCGGGGTCGGAAAAATCGCGCACAATATATTGGCTCCGCCCCCGACGGCCCGCAGGCGGTCAGGGGCGGCCTTCCCCGTCAAGGCTTTTTAGGCGAAACGAAGAATTTCGTTATTTTAACCATGCTCTTTTTTATGTCACCGCCGTCCGTGGGCTGTGGCGCGGCGCGGACGCTCCCCTGCTCTACGGGTCCCCGCCTGCCGCTTTCCCTTTTTCCGGCCCGGCAGCCCTGCCAGCACCGCACCGCCGAAGATGGCCCCTGTCAGCAGCGGGCCGTGTGCGGCAAAATCTGTCTCGCCGCCGATGGCAACCAGCCACACCACCGCGTACAGGCACACCGCCACCGCCAGGCTCTGGGGCAGCGGCGGAGCGTTGCTGCTGCGGATGGCGCTGCGCCCGCCGATCATCACGGCAGCGGCATAGGCGGCGCAGACCAGTGCCGACGCCGCACTCTCTCCTACCAGCCCGCGCTGGAGCATCAGAGCCGCCGCAGCCAGCAGGAGCAGCAGCGTCACCACGGCCAGCAGTAACCCTTTCCACGCCGCCGCACCCAGCAGCTTCTTTACGGACATAAAAATACCTCCCCCAACATGCTTTTTTACAGCATATTCGGGAGAGGTATTATTCTATGCGGGGAAGTTACTTGCTCTCGCTGTCCTCGGTTTTCTCGGCGGGAGCCTCAACAGTCTTTTCCTCAGCCTTGTCGGCCTTCTTGTCCTTCTTGGCGGGACGCTGCTGGGCGGCGGCCTGCTCGTCCAGCGTGCCGACCTGGCCGATAGCGGACTTCAGGAACTCCACGCGGACGCGGTCCTCGCTGGTCTCGATGACCACGGTGCGGTCCGTGATACTCACGACGCGGCCGTACACGCCGCCGATGGTGGTCAGCCAGTCGCCCTTCTTCAGGGAGTTGCGCATCTCCTCGGCCTGCTTTTTCCGCTTGTTCTCGGGGCGGATCATCAGGAAGTAGAAAATGGCGATCATCAGGACGATCATCATGATCGTGGAACCCATACCGGTACCGGCGCCGGTGGTGCCGGTGGTCGATGCGTATGCGATGTCAAACATGGAACGTTACTCCTTTTTTTACATAATGGCACTATTATACCGAACCTCGTCCTCTTTGGCAAGGGGTTTCACACACGTTCTGCCAATTTTTTGCTGTATGCGCCGCGGAACTCCTCGAAGCAGTCCTGATCCAGACTGTCGCGGATGCGCTGGGTCAGCTGGTTGTAAAAGTACAGGTTGTGCATCACCGCCAGGCGCATGGCCAGCATCTCCTCCGCCGTGAACAGGTGCCGCAGGTAGGCGCGGCTGAAATTCCGGCACACGGGGCAGTCGCATTCAGGATCGATAGCTCCCTCGTCCAGTTTGTACTTGGCGTTCTTGATGTTCAGTGTGCCGCTCCAGGTGAACAGCTTGCCGTGACGGGCATTGCGGGCAGGCATCACGCAGTCGAAGAAGTCCACGCCGCGGGCCACGCCCTCAATGATGTTGCTGGGCGTACCCACGCCCATGAGATAGCGGGGCTTATCCGCCGGCATATAGGGCTCTACCTTCTCAATGATGTCGTACATCACATCCGTGGGCTCCCCTACCGCCAGGCCGCCGATGGCGTAGCCATCGCAGTCCAGCTTGGCGATCTCCTGCATGTGCCAGGTCCGCAGGTCCGCGTAGGTGGCGCCCTGGTTGATGCCGAACAGCATCTGCCGGGGGTTGATGGTGTCCGGCAGCGCGTTGAGCCGGTCGTGCTCCGCTTTGCACCGCGCCAGCCAGCGCAGCGTCCGCTCGCAGCTGGCCTTGGCGTAGTCGTAGGGTGCAGGGTTCTCCACGCATTCGTCGAAGGCCATGGCAATGTCGGAGCCCAGGTTGGACTGGATGCGCATGCTCTCCTCCGGCCCCATGAAAATGCGGCGGCCGTCCAGATGACTGGCAAAGGTGACACCCTCCTCGCTGATCTTCCGCAGGCCGGCCAACGAGAACACCTGGAATCCGCCGGAGTCCGTGAGGATAGGGCCGTCCCAGCGCATGAACTTGTGCAGGCCGCCCAGCTGGCGCACCACGTCGTCGCCGGGCCGCAGGTGCAGGTGATACGTGTTGGAAAGCTCGATCTGCGTGCCCAGCTGCTCCTTCAGATCCAGTGCGCTGACGCCGCCCTTGATGGCGGCCTGGGTACCCACATTCATGAACACCGGCGTCTGTACCTCGCCGCCGTGGGCGCAGGTGAACACGCCCCGCCGCGCCTTGCCCTGTTTTTTGATGACTTTGAACATTTATGCCTCCTCCATATCATCCAGCGCCTTCTCCGCCATGCGGCGGGAGCCCAGCAGCCATACCAGGTCGCCGCGCTGGATCACGAAATTCACGTCGGGTCCGATAATGGGCAGCAGGTTCCGCTGTAACCCCAGGATCATGCAGTCATAGTTCTCTCGCAAACCGCTGTCGCGGATGGTGCAGCCCGCCAGATGATCATTCTTCGCCACATCCAACGTGTAGGTATACAGTGCCTTCTCTCCGCTGATATAGGCATGCAGCGTGGGCAGCTCCGCCTCCCCCGCCCCTACGGACAGTCGCAGGGAGACCAGGTTCTCCCGCTCACCCAGGACGGCCAGCCGGTCTCCCTCGCTGAGCACCGTGTCACCGGAGGGGATGTCCAGCTCCCGCCTGCCGCGGACGATCTTGATGATATTCACGCCATAGCGCCTGCCCCAGCCCAGAGCCCGCAGATCCTTCCCTGCTTCCTCCGATGGGCAGATCAGCTCCGTGACGTACAGCTTCTCGTCCAGCCATGTGGCATCGTCGCTGTCGCCGTACTGCTGCAAAAGGCGCTCATTGAAGTTGGTAAGGAACCGCGTCTCCACCGACAGGTAGGCCGACGCGAACCATCCGAAGTGCCCTGCCACCAGCACCGCCGCTGCCAGCAGCGGCAGCAGCCACAGACTGTGGATGCCCAGCACCGTCCGGATAGGCAGGAACACGATGAGTACGATGACGAGCACACGGATGACGCTGAGAGCGATCAGCGGCAGACGAAAGCTGCGCTTCTTCGCCCACAGCACCGTATACTGCGGCGAATGGGCATCCAGCATGGGCCGGATGAACATGGCGATGCACAGATAGACAGCGCACAGCGTGATGGCCTTGCTGATCCACGGCACATGGATGGTCTCCCGCAGCAGCGGCAGCAGCACCGCGTCACCCAGAATCACGATGCCCAGCATCAGCACGCCATAGAATACCGTTCTTTTCACATAGCGGCGCAGGAACACGGCCCAGTCGCTGTCCTGTTCCTTGACGCTCTGCTCCTCGTCGGTGTAGCGCTCTAGCTGCTGCACCAGCTTCTGCGGCAGCAGCCTTTCAAGACCGGCGCAGATCCGATCGGCGCTCTTGATGAAGAACGGTGTGGTCAGCGTGGTGATGACCGATACAGAGATGATGATGGGATAGATGTAGTCCGCGATGACGCCCAGCGACAGACCCAGCGACGCGATGATGAACGCGAATTCGCCGATCTGCGCCAGCGAGCAGCCGCAGTAGATGGCCTGTCGCAGCGTATGGCCCGACAGCAGCACGCCCAGCGAGGAAAACAGCAGCTTCCCCACGATGGTCACCGCGGTCAGTATCAGGATGGGCCAGATGTACTTTACCACGGCGCCGGGATCCAGCATCATACCCACAGAGATGAAGAATACCGCGCCGAACAGGTCTTTAACGCCGGAGGTCAGGTGTTCCACCCGCTCGGCGTGGACGGTGCCTGCCAGCAGCGAACCGGCCAGAAACGCGCCCAGCGCTGAGGAGAAGCCAAGCGCGTCCGCCAGAAGCACCATGCCGAAGCAGATGCCCAGCGACACGATAAGCAGCGTCTCGTCGCTCATCAGCTTGGACGCCTTGTTCAGCAGCGTGGGCAGCAGGAAGATGCCCAGCACCAGCCACAGCACCAGATACAGCACCAGCAGTCCCAGCTGCAGCGCCAGTGCGCCGCCGGAGATGGACTTGCTGACGGAGATGGTGGACAGGATGATCATCATGAAGATGCCCGCGATATCCTCCATCACCAGCGTACCGAACACCAGCTGGGCGAAGTCCGTTTTCCGGACGTTCAGTTCATCGAAAGCCTTGATGATGATGGTGGTGGACGACATGGACAGCATGCCGCCCAGGAAGATGCTGTCCATGGCGCCCCAGCCCATAAGCTGTCCCACGGCGAAGCCCATGGCCAGCATGCCGCCCACCTCCACCAGCGCTGTGATGATGGCGGTGCCGCCCACACTGGCCAGCTTGTGGAGGTTGAACTCCAGTCCCAAGCAGAACATCAGGATGATGATGCCGATCTCGCTCCATGTGGACACTGCCTCGATGTCAGCCAGCGAGAAGAATAACGGCATATAGGGGCCGATGAGGAATCCCGCCAGTATGTAGCCCAGCACCAGCGGCAGATTCAGCTTTTTGAAGATAACAGTGATGACACCGCCGGTCAGCAGGATGACGGCAAGGTCAGAAACGAGATCCGGCAAATGCACCTGAAGTCCTCCTTTCCCCTTTAGTGGATAAACATCGCATCGCCAAACGAGAAGAACCGGTAACGCTGCTCCACGGCCTCTTTGTAGGCGGACAGCACATGCTCCCGTCCCGCCAGCGCAGATACCAGCATGATGAGGGTGGACTCCGGCAGGTGGAAGTTGGTGACCAGCGCGTCCATCACCTTGAAGCGGTAGCCCGGGTAGATGAAGATGTCCGTCCAGCCGGCGCTGGCCCGCATGGTGCCGTCCTCCGCCGCCTGAGACTCCACGGTGCGGCAGCTGGTGGTGCCCACGCAGATAACGCGGCCGCCGCTGCGCTTCGTCTCGTTGATGAGATCCGCCGTCTCCTGCGGGATAACGCAGTATTCGCTGTGCATGGCGTGGTCGGTGATCTCCTCCTCCTTCACAGGGCGGAAGGTCCCCAGTCCCACATGTAGTGTAACGTAGCCCACCTTTACACCCATTTGCTGAACGCGCTCCAGCAGCTCCGGTGTGAAATGCAGGCCCGCAGTAGGTGCGGCGGCGGAGCCGTTCACCTTGGAGTAGACGGTTTGATACCGCTCCCTATCCTGCAGTTCCTCCTTGATGTAGGGCGGCAGCGGCATCTTGCCCAGCCGATCCAGCACCTCCAGGAAAATGCCCTCGTAGGAAAAGCGCACCAGCCGATTGCCGTCCGGCAGCTCCTCCGCGATCTCTGCCGTCAGCTCGCCATCGCCGAAGGTGACCTTGGCGCCGGTGCGCAGCTTCTTCCCCGGCCGCACCAGACACTCCCACACGTTGCTGCCGCGGTCGATGAGCAGCAATATCTCGCACACGCCGCCCCCAGGCACGCGATGACCCAGCAGCCGCGCCGGCAGGACGCGGGAATTGTTCAGGATCAGGCAGTCGCCGGGCCGCAGGTACTCCGGCAGGTCAAAGAAGTGCCGGTGCTCTGTGGCACCGGTCTCCTTATCCAGCACCAGCAGCCGTGAGGCGTCCCGCTGAGGGATGGGTGTCTGGGCGATAAGCTCCGGCGGCAGGTCAAAATAAAAATCATGGGTCTTCATAGGCATACCACACATTCTTTCATATAGTAACATCTTATTATAGTATAAAATCTCGCGCCGTTCAACCACTTTCTGCGGCCTTACGCCCCGAAACGCTCCAAAGGCTGCGGCGAAGCCGCAGCCTTTGAGGTAGTAACATTTTATGCGCAGATGACCGGCTCTATCACACCAGAACGGCGCGGTGGAATACCTTTTTGCCCTTCTTGATAATGACGCCGTCGCCGGTGAACTGCTCGCAGCCGAAGGTGGTTTCGATGGCGGACACCTTCTGGTCGTTGACTGCCACGCCGCCCTGCTGTACCAGACGGCGTGCCTCGCCCTTGGAGGCGGCCAGCCCGCACTTCACCAACAGCGTCAGCACGTCGATGGCGCCGCCGCCGAAGTCGTCGTTGGTCAGCTCGGTAGTGGGCATGTGCTCGGTGTCACCGCCGCCGGAGAACAGTGCCTTGGACGCGGCGCGGGCCTTCTCGGCCTCGTCCTCGCCGTGGACCAGCTTCGTCAGCTCGTAGGCCAGGATGTCCTTGGCTTCGTTGAGCTGCGCGCCCTCCCAGTTGGACATCTTGTCGATCTCCTCCAGCGGCAGGAATGTCAGCATGCGGATGCACTTAAGCACGTCGGCGTCGTCGATGTTGCGCCAGTACTGATAGAACTCGAAGGGGCTGGTCTTGTTGGGATCCAGCCACACGGCGTTGCCGGCGGTCTTGCCCATCTTGTTGCCCTGGGAGTCTGTCAGCAGAGTGATGGTCATGGCGTGGGCGTCTTTGCCCAGCTTGCGGCGGATCAGCTCGGTGCCGCCCAGCATATTGGACCACTGGTCGTTGCCGCCGAACTGCATATTGCAGCCGTTGTGCTGGAACATATAGTAGAAGTCATAGCTCTGCATGATCATGTAGTTGAACTCCAGGAAGCTCAGTCCCTTCTCCATGCGCTGCTTGTAGCACTCGGCACGCAGCATGTTGTTGACGGAGAAGCAGGCACCCACCTCGCGCAGCAGGTCCACATAATTCAGATTCAGCAGCCAGTCGGCATTGTTGAGCATGATGGCCTTGCCCTCGCCGAAGTCAATAAATCGCTCCATCTGGCGCTTGAAGCACTCGGCGTTGTGGTCGATATCCTCCTTGGTGAGCATCTTCCGCATATCGGTACGGCCAGAGGGGTCGCCGATCATGGTGGTGCCGCCGCCGATGAGGGCGATTGGCTTGTTGCCCGCCATCTGCAGACGCTTCATCAGGGTCAGCGCCATGAAATGACCTGCCGTCAGAGAGTCCGCCGTGCAGTCAAAGCCGATGTAGAACGTGGCCTTGCCGTTGTTGATCATCTCGCGGATCTCTTCCTCATTGGTGACCTGTGCGATGAGGCCGCGAGCCACCAGCTCTTCGTAAATTCCCATTTTTTCAGTTTCCTTTCCGTTGATGTTGTTGTCATTTTCCTGGCAAAGAACGAAAAAACGCCCCCTGCCTGCTGACAGAGGGCGATTAGAATCGCGGTACCACCTCATATTCGCCGTGCCCTCACGGGCATGGCCTCGTCGGGTGCTGACACACCCTGCCGCTGTAACGGGCGGACCCGACACATCCCTACGCGCCCAACGGCTTCAGGAGGCTGCTCCAGGATGTATTCACAGGCTCCGCCCTGTCCTCCTCGCACCGTCCGGAGGCTCTCTTTGCAGGCGCAGAAGCGTGCTACTTCTTCCCTTCATCACTGTGGCATTATCAAGTTGCCACTATTTTAGCAGAAATTCTCCGTTTGTCAACTATCATTTTACCGAAACCGGTGCATTGGCGTCAACGCATGGAAGCACGAAACTTTTCCGCCTCAGCCAGCAGTTCCTCCGCCCCATCCAGTATGGTCTGGGACACGTGGCTGCCGCCGGTAAGCCGGGCCAGCTCCTGACGGCGCTGTTCCCGATCCAGACGCTGTACAGCGGTGTAGGTGCGACCGTCCCGCTCCCCCTTCTCCACGGAGAAATGAGTATCCGCCATGGCCGCCAGCTGCGGCAGATGGGTGACGCACAGCACCTGCTTGCGGCGGCTGATGCGGGCCATCTTCTCCGCCACCTTCTGGGCGGCACGGCCGCTGACGCCGGTATCCACCTCATCGAACACCAGCGTGCCCACCTGATCCTGCTCACTGAGCACGTTTTTCATGGCCAGCATGATGCGGGCCAGCTCACCGCCGGAGGCGATCTTGTGGATAGGCCGCGGCTCCTCGCCCACATTGGCGGACATCAGGAACCGCACCTGGTCCATGCCATCGGCGCTGAGAGGCTTCTCTGCGATGTCCACGGCGAACCGGATCCTGCCCATGTCCAGCTGCCGCAGCTCCTCCAGGATCTGGGCGGACAGCCGCTCCGCCGCCTGCCGCCGCCCCTCGGACAGAGCCTGCGCCGCACTGACGGCTTCCTTCTCCGCCTTGCCCAGCTGCCGCTCCAGCTGTGCCAGCGCATCACCGGCGTACTCGATCTGCTCCAGCTCGGCGCGGCAGCGCTCCAGATAGGCCAGCATGTCCTCCACGCTGGGGCCGTACTTCTTTTTCAGGCGATACAGCTGGTCCAAGCGGCTCTCCACATCGTCCAGCTCGTTGGGCGAGAAATCGAAGCCCTCCCGCTTGTCCTCGATGGTGGCTGCCACATCGTAGGCTTCGCTGTACAACGCCTCCAGCCGCTGGTACAGGCCGGCGTAGTCGTCGTCCAGATGCCGTACCGCACCTACGGCGTCCTGCGCCCGCCGCAGCAGGCCCAGCGCACCATCGCCGCTGTCGTCGCCGTTGAGGGCGTAGTCTGCCTCGGCCACGGCGGAGGTAAACTTCTCCGCGTTGCGCAGCAGGTTCCTCCTCGCAGCCAGTTCCTCTTCCTCGCCGGCGCGGAGCTTCGCCCGCTCCAGCTCGTTGATCTGGTAGGTCAAGGTATCTACGCGGCGCGCTTTTTCCGATTCGTCCATCTGCAAGGACTGTATTTTTCGTTGTATCGCTGTAAAGCTATTATACTTTTCAGCATATGTATTAATAAGGCTTTCCAGCTTTCCAAAGCTGTCCAGGAACTGCAAATGCTGCTCCTCGTCCAGAAGCTGCTGGCCGTCGTGCTGCCCATGGATGTTCAGCAGGCGGCTGCCCAGCGCCTTCAGCTGGCCCACCGTTACCGGCCGTCCCCCCACGCGGCAGACGCTCTTACCGTCGCTGTGGATCTCCCGCTGCAGCAGCAGGGAGCCGTCCTCCTCCGGTGTCACGCCCTGCTCCTCCGCGATGGCGGAGTCCACACCGGAGAACACCGCGCTGACAAACGCCTTGTCCGCGCCGGTGCGGATGAGTTCGCGGCTTGTCCGCTGGCCCAGCACCGCGCTGAGGGCATCGATGACAATGGATTTGCCCGCGCCGGTCTCGCCGGTCAGCGCGTTGAAGCCTGCCTCGAACCGGATGTCCGCCTCCTCGATGATGGCGATATTTTCAATGTGGAGCACTTCCAGCATGGCGCTACCCTCCTCTGCCGCTTACCGCAGCATCTGCTTGACCTGTTCGCAGAAATCCAGCGCACGCACGTTGTCGTGGAACACCAGCAGGATGGTGTCGTCACCGGCCAGCGTGCCCACGATGTCCGTGTCGCCCATGTTGTCCAGTGTGAAGGCGGCGCCCTGTGCCATGCCCTCGATAGTTTTCAGCACTACCAGATTCTGGGCAGCCTCCACCGACAGCACACACTCACGGAAGATGGTCCGCAGCTTCTCGGCGAAGTTCAGCTTGCTTTTCTGCACGGACACGGCGTAGCGATAGCGACCCTGTCCTGTGGGCTCCTTCACCAGATGGAGCTGCTTGATGTCACGGGAAACGGTGGCCTGCGTACACTTCACGCCCCGCTCCGCCAACCGGCGCAGCAGCTGCTCCTGCGTCTCCACGGCTTCCTGTTCGATGATTTCCAGCAGGATGGTCTGACGGTCATTCTTCATGCGTGGCTACCTCCATTCCCATTTTTGAATCCAGGATCTCGCAGAAGCTCTTCTTTGAGAGCCGTACCAGCTTCGTCGTAAAGCGGGATTGCCGTACCCGCACCTTGTCCCCGTTTTTCAGGGAGAACGCTTTACCGCCGTCCACGGAGAGGTAGACGAACTTCCGGTTAGCATCTGCCGCCTCAATGGTGATGATATGTTCCGGTGACAGAACGTAGCTGCCCGCGCGGGTGGAATGTGGGCAGATAGGCGTCAACAGCAGATTGCGGGCCGTGGGCTCTACGATGGGGCCGCCCGCCGCCATGGAATAGCCGGTGGAGCCGGTAGGTGTGGATACGATGCCGCCGTCGCCGGTGATCTTGGTGAGCCGTCCCTCCTCGGTGGTAACGTCCAGCCGCACCACGCGGGCCACAGAGCCCTTAGACACCACCGCATCGTTCAGAGCAATGTTGTTATACACCGGACGTCCCTCCCGCAGAACGGTGACATCCAGCATCATGCGGGACTCCACAGTGAAATCCCAGTTTTTCAAATCATTGAGCCGTTCCAGCTCATTGGGCTCCAGCTCTGACATAAACCCCAGGCTGCCCAGATTGATGCCCAGCACCGGCACGTTGTGCAGTGCCACGGTGCGGGCCAGATGCAGGATGGTGCCGTCACCGCCGAAGGCGATAAGCAGATCGGCGCGCTTGATCTCCTGCTGCAGCTGTCGGATGGGCACGCCCAGCTGGTCGCCGTAGCCCTCCCGGCTGAACGGCAGGCACACCACCGTTTCAAAGCCGATCTGTTCCAGAAGCTGACGGGAGCGCTTTGCCACGGTCAGTTCGTTGTCCCGATAGGGGTTCGGGCAGAGGATCACTCGTTTCATTCGCTGTCCCTTCTCTCTTTCAGTTCGCTGTGGGAGGCGTCCACCAGCGCCGCAAGATCGGGGATGGTGTCCGACTCCACGCTTTTGCGCAGATAGCCGAGATATTCGATGTTGCCCTCAGGTCCTCGTATAGGAGAATATGTGATGCCAAGCACTGTAAAGTGGTTATCCTTTGCATGTGTCAGGAAGTTTTCCAGCACCTCCAGATGTACCTTGGGGTCGCGGACGACCCCCTTCTTCCCCACCTTCTCCGGCCCGGCCTCGAACTGCGGCTTGATGAGACAGGCAATCTCACCGCCCTCGCGCAGCAGGCTGTACAGCGCCGGAAAGATAAGCTTCAGTGAGATGAACGACACATCGATGGACGCAAAATCCAGCACGTCAGGCACCTGTTCATGGTCCAGATAGCGGGCATTGGTGCGCTCCAGGCACACCACCCGCGGGTCGTTGCGCAGCTTCCAGTCCAGCTGACCATAGCCCACGTCCACAGCGTAGACTCTGGCCGCGCCGTTTTGCAGCATACAATCGGTAAATCCCCCGGTGGACGCGCCGATGTCGGCGCAGATCTTACCCTCCAGCGTGATAGGAAAGGTTTTCATGGCCTTTTCCAGCTTCAGGCCGCCGCGGCTGACATAGGGCAGGGCGCGGCCCCGTACCTCGATCTGCGCATCGTTGGCCACGGCCGTCCCGGGCTTGTCCACCCGCTGGCCGTTGACGAACACCAGACCGGCCATGATGTGGGCCTGTGCCTTCTGGCGGCTGTCCAGCAGTCCCTGTTCCACAAGCAGGACATCCAGCCTTGTTTTCTTGCTCATGCCAGCACCTCCTTCACGGCGCACACCACGCCCTGGGCGTCCAGCCCCAGTGCGTGGTACAGCTGCCTGACACTGCCTTGGGCGGGCAGACGCTCCCCCGCGTTCAGCAGCCGCAGCTTCTCCGGCGCGGCGCCGCGCTCCAGCAGCAGCGCCGCCAGACGCTGACCCACGCAGCCCTGGCGCAGCTGGTCCTCCAGCACCACCAGACGCCTGACGCCTGCCAGAGCGCCGCACACGGCGTCTCCGTCCAGCGGCGTCACGCGGTTCAGCTTCACCACCTGCGCCGCGATATGCTCCTGCGCCAGCAGCTCCGCCGCCGCCAGCGCCTGCTCCGTCAAAATCCCATAGGTCACGATGCTCACATCCGCCCCCTGCCGCAGCACCGATACCGGCGCGTCGCCGCAGTTATCGCGGTACGTGCCCTCGCCGCCCCGGGGATAGCGGACTGCCACCGGTCCGCCGCAGCGGTACAGTGCCGTGCGCAGCATGCTCCGCAGCTCCGCGAAACTGGCGGGGCACAGCACCGTCATGTCGGGGATCTGGGACAGATAGTCGATGCACCCGTGGTGCGTCTCGCCGTCGGCCCCTACCAGACCGGTGCGGTCCACGGCAAAGACCACGTGGAGCTTGTCCAGCGACACGTCCTGTGCCAGCATGTCGTAGCCCCGCTGCAAAAAGCTGTCGTACACCGCGAATACCGGCAGCATGCCCTGCTTGGCCATGCCCGCCGCCATGGTCACTGCGTGCCCCTCGGCGATGCCGACATCGAAAAACCGGCGGGGATGGGCAGCGGCAAAGGCCGTCAAGCCTGTGCCCTCCGCCATGGCTGCCGTGATGGCGCAGATATGCGCGTCCTGGTCCGCCAGCACCTTCAGCTCCTGCCCGAACACAGAGGAGAACGACGGCTCGGACGGCGCGCTGGCCCGCCCCGTGGCGGGATCGAAGGGGGATACGCCGTGGAAGCGCTCCGGTGCCTGTTCCGCAGGGGCGTAGCCCTTCCCTTTCCGGGTGTGGACATGCAGCAGCACGGGACAGTTCTGCTCCCGCGCCGCCCGCAGCATATCCGTCAGCCGCCGGACATCGTGGCCGTCCACCGGTCCCATGTACGTAAAGCCCATGTCCTCGAACACGGTGCTCACCGGCAGCAGTGACTTTTTCAGTGCCGTTTTCACGTCGTGACTGGCCTCGTACAGCAGACGGCCTACACGGGTAACATCCAGCGCCTGCCGGTACTTCTTTTTGAATTCGTAATAGCCCGCCTTCGTCCGCATTTTGGCCAGATGGCGGGACATACCGCCCACATTGGCATCGATGGACATGCCGTTGTCGTTGAGAATGACGATCAGCGGCTCGCCGGAGGCGCCGGCGTCGTTGAGCCCCTCGAAGCTGAGTCCGCCGCCCAGCGCACCGTCACCGATAAGAGCCAGTACATTGTAGTGCCCGCCCTGCAAGGTACGGGCGCGGGCCATGCCCAGCGCTGCGGACACGGAGTTGGAGGCGTGGCCGGCCACAAAGGCGTCGTGGACGCTCTCATACGGCTTGGGAAAGCCGGACAGGCCGCCGAACTGCCGCAGCGTGGCAAACAGCTCCCGTCGCCCTGTCAGAGCCTTATGGACGTAGCACTGATGGCCTACGTCGAACACCAGCCGGTCCGTGGACGTGTCGAACACACGGTGGATGGCCACGGTCAGCTCCACCGCTCCCAGATTGGACGCCAGATGCCCGCCGGTACGGGATATCTGCTCAATGAGGAACTGCCGCAGCTCGATGCACAGCAGCTCCGTCTGCTTCTCGGTCAGGCGCTTCACGTCCGCCGGAGAATGGATATTTTCAAGAACCAAAGCGCATCCGCTCCTTTGTGTCAGCGATAGAGGTGCAGCGCGTTCATGATCCGCGCCACGCGGTACACCACCTTGGTGCAGTCGTTGATGGCCATCGATTTGCCCAGCGCCTTGCCGCCGATGGTGATGCCGGAGATCAGCGCCGTCACGCCGATAGAGATCAAAACAGACGTGGTGCTCAGATCCCGCTGCAGTTGGGTCACGATCACCGCCGCCGTAGAGCCGGAGACGATGCCGCAGATGTCGCCCACCACGTCGTTGCACACGGAACTGACCTGGTTGGCGTTCTGCAAAAGCCGGATAGCCTCCCGTCCGCCCTTTTCCTTGTGGGCGGCCATGGAGTGGAACGGCTTGGGGTCCGCCGCCGTCACCGCCACGCCCACCATGTCGAAGATGATGCCCAGCGCGATAAACATCGCCAGTACCAGCAGCGTTACCAAGTAACCTGCGCCCTCCAGCGCCGTGGAGGAGAAAAAGCTCATAACGGCACTGAGCGCTACCGCCAGCAGGAATACCCGCAGAGGCCAGCTGCTCTGCTTTTTGCTTTTCTTTTTATCCTTACTGTTACTGTCTGCCAAGTGACAAACCTCGCTTTTTTGATAAAGTTTTTTATATGGATAGAGTAAATGCTGAACAGGGCGACTCCGGAAGTAAATCTTGCGGCTTAGGTACGGGTTGGATTTCCCCGCAGCACACCTCTCGTCGCCGATGCAGGTGGTTTCCCCTTCGGTGCTGTGTCGCGGTGTTGCCCGCCGCGATACCCGACTGCCACTTAGTCCGCACTGCAATCCTTCCGGCGCCCCCTCTCAGGACAGCCTAGGTGATTTCCACCACAGTCAAACCGTCTCTTATCCTCTTTTGCAAACAGGGTTTCAGGGAAATAGCGCTGCGTCCCTGGCCGGGGACATGACGCGTTGACTCTCCCATCCACCCTGCCCACGCAAGGCAGGCTACTCTGCACACAGCGTTCACGGCATAAAGCCGGGTAGCACCGCGATGCAGGTTCGCAATCTGCTTCGTACACAGGTCGCTAACCACAAAGGGAGTACGCCTGTGCACAACAGCAGGTCTCCACGACCGCAGGGTCGGGTCCTCCATGCCATTGGAGGGCGCCCTACGGCCGCAGGCGCGGTGACTGGCCGCGCCTCCCTTCCAGCACCCACCCCAAACTGGGCGTAAGAAGCAAGCACCAGAGGTTTCACAGTTGTGCCCTTTTAGGGATTTTTAGGCCCCTCTTCAGAAGACGGCAGATCTGACTAGGATACTGCGCCGCTGTTCAGCAGTATAGTATATTATCATACTTTCCCGCATTTTACAACCGGTTTATGCAAGATATTCTGTATATATGGGTTTGTATGCAGATACGGGGGCGCTGGACTTTTCCCCATCTGTGTGGTATGCTGTTACCGGCAGCACCCATACGGATACGGAAAGGAGATGCCTATGAGCAAAAAGAAAAAGCGCCTTTTGTGGCTGGTCCCGGCGGTGCTGATATTGACCGGCGCGGCCCTGTTCAGCCTGCTCCCC
>OIZQ01000327.1_pt1 | contig 27241 bp, 30 predicted proteins | sample 1588491 | NCBI WGS metagenome assembly OIZQ01 (sample SAMN03283262) | human gut metagenome | biome: human-associated habitat; material: feces | host: Homo sapiens | place: USA | collected 2013
CGTCCATCTCCACATAGGGGATGCCCAGCTGCTCCTCGATGCCGGGGATGTGGAAGATATCGAACGCGATAACGTCCATGCCGATGGCCTTGGCCATCACGCCCAGATGCTGGCCGATGCGGCCGAAGCCCACGATACCCAGGGTCTTGCCCTGTAGCTCGATGCCCTTGCCATAGGCCTTCTTCTCCCACTGGTCGTTGCGCATGGTGTAACCGGCGTGGGAAATGTAGCGGGCGCAGGAGAACATGTGACCCATGGCCAGTTCGGCCACGGACTGAGAGGAAGCCTTGGGGGTGTTCTTCACAGCGATGCCGTTGGCCTCGGCGTACTTCACGTCGATGTTGTCCACACCAACGCCGCCGCGGATGATCAGCTTCAGATTGCTGCCCTTGGCCTCGTCAATGTGGTTGGCGCGAACCTTGGTCTTGGAGCGGACGACCACCACGTCGAAATCACGCAGGGCCTTGCCCAGCTGATCGGGCTCATAGAACTGCTCGACGACCTCGTGGCCCATCTCGCGCAGCTGCGCCATCGCGGTCTTATCCATACCGTCAGTAACCAGAATACGCATGGTAATTATCTCCTTTTATTATTACAGTTTGTTGTGGGAAGGAATGTCTCTTGTCACATTCCGTAGGGGCGGACGACTCTGTCCGCCCTGACGATAGTCGCATCGTTTCCGATAGGGGCGGACAGAGTCGTCCGCCCCGACAAATATTTTTTACTTGTGCTCCGCCTCGAACTTGGTCAGGAACTCCACCAGAGCCTGAGCGCCCTCAATGGGCATGGCGTTGTACACGCTGGCGCGCAGGCCGCCCACGGACTTGTGGCCCTTCAGGTTGTCGAAACCGGCTTCCTTGGAAGCGGCGACGACGGCGGCGTCCAGATCCTTGTCGCCGGTGACGAAGGGGATGTTCATCAGACTGCGATCCTCGGGCACCACAGCGCCCTTGAACAGCTTGGAGCTGTCCAGGAAGTCATAGATGACCTTGGCCTTGGCGATGTTGCGCTTGTGCATCTCCTCCAGGCCGCCGATGCTCAGCAGATACTTGAACACCTTGCCGCAGCAGTAGATGGCCCAGCAGTTGGGGGTGTTGTACATGCTGTCGTTGTCGGCATGGGTCTTATACTTCATGTAGATGGGGGTCTTGGGGTCCAGATCGTCGCGGATCAGATCCTCGCGGATGATGACCACGGCCATACCGGCGGGGCCAACGTTCTTCTGGACACCGGCCCAGATCAGGCCGTAGTCGGCCACGTTGCAGGGCTTGGACAGGAACATGGAGGACTGGTCGGACACCAGCACGTGACCCTTGGTGTTGGGCAGCTTGTTCCAAGTGGTACCGTTGATGGTCTCGTTCTCGCAGATGTAGACGTAGTCGGCATCCTCGGGAATGTCCAGATCGGAGCAGTCGGGGATGTAGGAGAAGTTCTTGTCGGCGGAGGAGGCGACCACCTGCACCTCGCCGTACTTCTTGGCCTCGGCAATGGCCTTCTTGGACCATGCGCCGGTCTCCACGTAGCAGGCCTTGCCGTTCTTCATCAGGTTCATGGCCACCATGGCGAACTGCAGCGTACCGCCGCCCTGGATGAACAGCACCTTGTAGTTGTTGGGAATGTTCATCAGCTTGCGCAGGTCGGCCTCGGCCTCGTCGGCGATCTGCTGGAACACCTTGGAGCGGTGGCTCATTTCCATGACGCACATGCCGCTGCCGCGGTAGTTCATCATCTCGTCGCGGATCTCCTCCAGCACGCTCTCCGGCATCATGGCGGGGCCGGCGGAGAAGTTAAAAGTACGACCGTATTTCATTTCGTTTTCCTCCTCAATTTCAATAAGTAGGGCTTACAAATTTTGCTCGTACTCATAGTATACGGCATATTTCCGCAAGAATCAACCGTGAAAATAAAAAAATCCAAAATTTGTATGGCTTGCTGACAAAATGTCAGTTTTCTCGTGCAAACCGCCTACCGGCGGCGGTTGACAAGGGGGGCAAGAGGGTGTTAAAATAGCGGAAGGCGACAAAAAACGCCGCCCGGAACAGGCGGCGAGTAATCACATGGCTTTCTTCAATTTCTGGATATCGTCGTTCATCTGACGGACAACGGATTTGAGGAATTTGACCTCATCCTCCAGATCGTCCACGCGGGAACGAGGGGCGAGCTGTTCCATCATGATCTGCTGGTTTTCGTACAGCAGGTTGAACTTGGGATCGAAATAGGATTCCATCATGACCTTCATGCGGTTTTCGGATTCTTCAATCTTTCCGGTCATCCGCTGCTCGGATTCTTCGATCTTCCCAAACAACCTCTGTTCGGATGCCAGCATCATTTCCTGAATCATCTGCAAATCGTTTTTATCCAGCATAAGAACGCTCTCCTTTTTTATTCCTTTCCCTATTATACTCGACCGTCTGTCTTCCGTCAACAGCAAATTGCCATTGCGGCGGGGAACTGAATCAAAGGCTCCCATTGTTGCAAGGGGAGCTGTCACCGAAGGTGACTGAGGGGATAAACCGTATTCTGGACAATCCTTCCGTCAACGCGCTTCGCGTTGCCACCTCCCTTTACACAAGGGAGGCCTATTACCCCACAAAGGAGCACACCATGGAACGCGTCAAAGGTTTCTTTCAACATATCTCCCTGTATATCATCGCGCTGGCCAAATGGCTGTGTATCGGCGGCGGTGTGGGCCTGATCGGCGGCGTGGTCGGCGCGGCTTTCCACATCGGCGTGGAGCAGGCCACGGAGCTGCGCCTTGCCCAGCCGTGGATCATCTGGCTGCTGCCGGTGGGCGGTGTGGTGATCGTGGGGCTGTACCGTCTGGCCCACATGGAGGGCCGGGGCACCAACAACATCATCGAATCCGTCCACTTCGGCAAGGACGTACCTATTTTATTAGTACCCCTCATATTCATCTCCACCTGCATCACCCATCTGCTGGGCGGCTCGGCGGGCCGTGAGGGCGCGGCCTTGCAGATCGGCGGCGGCATCGGCTACCGTACCGGCCGGGCGCTGCATCTGGGCGAAAAAGACCTGCCGCTGGCCACGTTGTGCGGCATGAGCGCCGTGTTCGCCGCCCTGTTCGGCACACCGCTGACGGCCACCGTGTTCGCGCTGGAGGTCATCAGCGTGGGCGTCCTCTACTACGCGGGACTGATCCCCTGTCTGATGGCCGCGTCGGTGGCGTATCTCATCGCGTCCCTTTTCGGCGTGTCGCCCACCCGCTTTGCCGTGACGCTGCCCGCGCTGGACGTGTGGACGGTGTTTCTGGTGGTGCTGCTGGCCATCGGCTGCGCACTGGTGTCCATCCTGTTCGTGCGGGGCATGCACTGGGTGGAGCACATGGCGGTGCGCTTTTTGAAGAATTCCTATCTCCGTGCGGCGGCAGGCGGCTTTGCCATCATCGGCCTGACGCTGCTGCTGGGCCGGGACTACAACGGCGCGGGCATGGACGTGATCGCCCGGGCGGTGGAGCAGGGGGAAGCCGCGCCATGGGCGTGGTTCCTGAAGATCCTGTTTACGGCGCTGACCATCGGCTGCGGCTTCAAGGGCGGCGAGGTGGTGCCCTCCTTCTTCGTGGGAGCCACCTTCGGCTGCGTGGCGGGACAGGCGCTGGGTCTGCCCGGCGGCTTCGGCGCCGCCATCGGTCTGGTAGCGGTGTTCTGCGGCGCGGTGAACTGCCCCATCGCCTCGGTGCTGCTGAGTCTGGAGCTGTTCGGCGGCACGGACGGCGTGCTGTATTTCGCTTTCGCCTGTGCCATCAGCTATCTGCTCAGCGGCTACTGCGGCCTGTACAGCAGCCAGACCATTCTCTATTCCAAGCTCCGGGCCGAGTTCATCAACGTCCACGCGAAGGAGTAAAAGAAGGGCCGTCCCATCGGGACGGCCTTTTTGAGTGAAAAGAGAAGCGTGAAGAGTGAAAAGTTAAGGTATGCCGCCAGTGGCGGCATGACTTTAATAGTGCCGCGCAGCGGCACACCGCAATTCTTCACTCTTCACTTTTCGTTTTTCTCTTATCCAAAGTACTTCTCCCGGAAGGGCACCCGCTCCACCTGAAACGTCCGGCTGCGGAGGTAGTTCAAGATCCCTGCGTCGGTGGGGAAGTCAAACGTCAGCTTGTAGGAGTACAGCGCCTGCCGGGTCTCGCCGTAGCGGCGGTTCACGTCGCCCCGGCCATACTTGCCGTCCCCCAGCAGGGGACAGCCCATGTGGGCGAAGGTAGCGCGGATCTGGTGGGTGCGGCCGGTCTCCAGCCCTACCTCCACCAGCGCCAGCTCACCACGGCGCTCCAGCGTCTCGTAGGTGGTGACGGCGGTCTTGCCGCCGGGGACAGGCCTGGTGTGGACGGATACCTCTTTCTTCTTCTCGTCCTTCACCAGAAAGACCTCCACCCGCCCTTTCGGCGGCTGCGGCGCACCCACCGTGACGCAGAGATACCGCTTGTCCATCTCCCGGTCGCGGATCTTCTCGTTGATGATCCGCAGCGTCTCGGCGTTCTTGGCGGCGATGACGATGCCGCCGGTGTTGCGGTCGATGCGGTTGCACAGGGCGGGGGTAAAGGCGTTCTCCCACTTGGGGTTCCACTCCCGCTTCTGGTAGAGGTACGCCTGAATGTGGTTGATGAGAGTGTTGACCTTCTCCGTCTCGTCGGCGTGTACCACCAGCCCCGGCCGCTTGTCCAGCAGCATCAGGTTCTCGTCCTCGTACACGATGGTGAGACTGGGCTTGAAAAGCGTCAGGAACAGATTGTCCTCACGGGGTTTGTCGAAGAACTCGTCGTTGATGTATAATTGCAGCACGTCCCCCTCCTGGAGCCGCTGGTCACGCTGGGCCCGTGCGCCGTTGCACTTGATGCGCTTCAGGCGGATGTATTTCTGCAGCAGTGCCGGCGGCAGCAGCGGCAGAGATTTGGACACAAAGCGGTCAAGCCGCTGTCCCGCGTCGTTTTTTCCGATGGTCAGCTCCCGCATGGGCGCACCTCCCACAATAAAATCATCGCTCCCATTGTACCCAACAGCGGAACAAATGTCAAAGGGAATTCCGCGCTGGAAAAAACCGCGAAAAATATGGTGAAAAATTGCAAAAAAGGTTTGACAACCCTTGTTTTTCACGTTATAATACTATCCGTGTCATTGCGAGGTGTACTATGCTTTTGAATGTGAACAAGCTGCTGCATACGCCGGACGCCGCTCAGGATGTCCAGTTTACCATGGATCTGAGCGACATGGAGTTCGGCGGCGGCTACCCCGTGTCCCAGCCCGTCACTGTGGAAGGCAGGCTTCGGAACAAGGCTGGCGTCCTGCTGTGTACGCTGGAGGCAAGTACGACGCTTCACTGCGTCTGCGACCGCTGCGCAAAACCCTTCACCAAGGACAAGACCGTCACCTACCAGTGTGTGCTGGCAGAGGAACGGCAGTCCGATGATGATGAGGATATCGTGCTGCTGGAGCATGACGAGGTGGACTTGGGCGAAGTGGCTCGCACTGCGTTTATCCTTGAGATGGACACGAAAAACCTCTGCTCACCGGACTGCAAGGGCTTATGTCCCGGCTGCGGCGCGGATCTGAATGTGGAACCGTGCCGGTGTAAGAAGGCGGTTGATCCGCGTCTTGCCAAGCTGGCCCAGCTGTTGGAGGATCGGTAAGCGGAAGCTGAACTATTATACTACTGCTCACGGCAGTTAAAAGACCAAGGAGGTGTCAACATGGCAGTCCCTAAGGGAAAAGTATCGAAGCAAAGACGCAATAAGAGACGCAGCTCCGTTTGGAAGCTGGCGACTCCCGGTCTGGTGGCATGCCCCAAGTGTGGTGCGCTGCATCTGCCTCACAGAATGTGCCCGGAATGCGGTACCTACAATGGCCGTCAGGTCAAGGAGATCAAGTCCGTGGCCGCTGGCAAGTAAGTCATCGACGTGTGTCCTTGTTAGGAGGGAAGAGGTTTTCTTCCCTCCTTACTTTTTGCCCGTTTTTCGGTCTGGTCGTCTGCCGTGCGGGGCGATGCCCACACGGGCCCGTGTATGCGTATAGTGTTCGTTAGAATGTTGTAGGGGCGGACGACTCTGTCTGCCCTGTCGGAATGGTATAGTCATCGTTAGGGCGGGTACCCCAAGGGCACTTGTTCCGTTTCACTTCACAGCGCTCGTCGCCCGCCCCTACAGAGTTCTATTGATGGTCATTCCGTAGGGCGGGCCCCGTGTGGCCCGCCGCTGGGCGCTTGATAACAAAAAACACCCCATAAGGGGTGTTTTTTGTTATCAAATTTTTTAGAATTCCTTCTTCTTGCGGATCACCACGGCGGAGCCGGTCATGGACAGGATGCCCAGGCCGGCGTACAGGGCAACACCGGCGTCAAAGGTGGTGGCGGACTTGACGGTGGTGGTCTCCGTCTTCTTGGTGGAGGATCCGCCACCAGTGCCGCCGGTGGTCGTGGTGGTGGTACAGGTGGCGTTAACGGTGAGGGTGTCCTTGCTGCCCCTGACCAGCTTCCACCTGTGGTCGGGATTGTCGGGATCGACCTCAGGAGGATCGGTGGCCGGATCAGAGTAGACGGCGATCGCTGCGGAATCCCTATTGTCCGGATCGATGGAATAGTTGGAGGCACCTCCGTTGTCGTTGCTGCCCCAGTACATCGTTACGGAGTCCTTGTTTTTATCCCACGTATGGGTCTTGCCCACGGAGGTGCCGTAATTGGCCGCATAGCCGTTGGCCGCGGCGTCGGTCAGGGAGACCTGATAGCGATATTCCACATAGGGGGAGCCGGGGTAAAGGTGGTGGATGGGGGTCGTCGGCGTGAAGCTCAGACTGGTGTCGGCCAGCAGATTAGCGGTGCCATATGTTTTATCCGTGTGCTTGCCGTCCTTGCACTGGACGTTGACCTTCAGCCCCAGCTCAGCGGCAGTGGGGAGGTCGCACAGAAGGATGTAGGCGGAGTCGGGATCTCCGTCGGGATCCATCCAGATGGCCCATTTTCCTTGGCTGCTATCGTAGACGTACCAAATCACACCGCTGACGTAGTTCACCAGGTGTTTGCCGTTTGCCTGGTTGAAGGGATTTGTGTAGCGGCTGATGCTGTCATTGTCATAGCGCAGGTACACGTTGCAGAACCATGCGCCGGTATTGTTGTAATCGTCCTTCCAGAACACGCTGGTTTCATCTGTGTAATAGGTGCCCGGAGCCAGATTGAACTCCCGCATGTTGTGCTGCTGCTGATGATGATTACTCTCGCAGATTATGGTGACCTTGCCGGTTTCAATCTCTTCCGGGGAGGGGGCGGCGTCGGGCATAGCAACGGTGCTGCAGGAACGCACCTTGATCTCGATTATGCCATTGTTTTCCAGCTGCCATTTCCCACTATGGCTGTCGTATTCCAGCGTGATAGTGGTGAAGAAGGAAGCATTCATATGCGCATACCCCGTATCCTGCTGGAACCGGTCAATGTAAGGGTCTGCATCCGTAAACTGGAAGGTATAGGTATACTTACCGTCGATGTCAGCAGGGGCTTCTACCGTGGAGCCCTCTGTGGAGAAGGTGCCTGCGGCCAGGTCGTAGGTTTGGCTGCCGTGGCGGGTGCCCTGTGTGTAATCGCCAGAAACCTTCAGCTCTTCGCAGCTGACCTGTACCTTCCCCTTTGCCAGTGCTATGATATCATCCTCAGTGGGTGCTGGCGGTGCGCCTGTCGCCCATGCCACAGCCGTCAGGCACAGGACCATGACCAGACACAGCAGGGCGGTGATCGTTTTCTTCATGTTGGAACCTCTCTTTCCTCGTTGTGTTTCCTGTCTCTGCGACGCGCCGCCGCTTGTCCCAGTGCCGGTAGGGAAAGTGGTATGGCTTTTTACGTCCCTGTAAAAAGCCGGAACCCCATGGGGTTCCGCGGGCGGTGCGCCGTATACATATTCAGTATACCAGCTATGGCCGCCGCTTTCAAGCAAAGCTTCGTCACAGATACGTACAAATATCCGCCCCGATTTTGGGCAAATTGCTGGTATATGTGCCAATCCCGCCGGCAGGGCAGGGGAGCGCAGCCCCATCTTGACAGCCGTGATATAATAAGAATGATTGAAATTTTTGAGAAAAAAGAGGAAAACGCTATGGAAATCACCCAGGGGGTGGATTTTGAGAGCTTCGGCCTGTCCGAGGCCACGCTGCGGGCTATCCGCAACAAGGGATATACCGTATCCACGCCGGTACAGGCCGGCTGCATTCCGCCCATGATGGCGGGCAGGGACGTGATCGCCAAGGCCCCTACCGGCACCGGAAAGACCATGGCCTTCGGCATTCCCATCATTGAAAAGATCGATCCGGACAGCGAGGAGGTACAGGCTGTCATCATGGCGCCTACCCGCGAGCTGGCCATGCAGATCACCGACGAAATGCGGGATATCGCCGTGTATCACGAGGGCGTGCGGCTGGTGTGCCTGTATGGCGGCCAGCCCATCGGCAAGCAGATCAACGCCCTGAAGCGCAAGCCCCAGATCGTGGTGGCCACGCCGGGCCGTCTCAGCGACCATATGAAGCGCCGCACCGTGGTGCTGAAGGCCGTCAAGACCGTGGTGCTGGACGAGGCCGACCGCATGCTGGACATGGGCTTCATCCACGACGTGACCCGCATTCTGGACAAGATCCCCAGCCGCGAGAATCTGGGCATGTTCTCCGCCACCATCTCCCGGGAGGTGATGGATATTTCCTGGGTCTATCAGCGTGACCCCGAGGAGATCACCGTCCAGGCCACCAGGGAGAACAAGCCCGATATCCTACAATACCGTATCGAAGTGCCCTCCGACGGCAAGGTGGACGCCATCGCCAAAATCCTGGAGCACGAGGGCTATGACCGGGTGATCTGCTTCTGCAACACCAAGGGCAATACCGAGCGGCTCACCAAGTTCCTGCAGATGCGGGGCGTGGACGCCAAGTGCATCCACGGCGACATTCCCCAGAGTAAGCGCGAGGCCGTCATGCAGCAGTTCCGGGACGGCAAGCTCCGGGTGTTCGTGGCCACCGACGTAGCCAGCCGGGGCATCGACGTGGACGACGTGGATGCCGTGTTCAACTACGACGTGCCGGAGGAGAACGAGTACTACATTCACCGCATCGGCCGGACAGGCCGTGCCAAGCGCCACGGCGTGGCCTACACGCTGCTCAGCGACTTCCCCAGCCGTATGCGGCTGGACGATATCAAGCGCAACACCCGAAGCCCCATCGTCTCCGCCAAGCTGACGGAGGACGGCGAAGTGGTAGCGGAGTAAGAATTGTAAGGGCCGGTGTACCCGACGGCCCGCGCGGTGAACGAACCGACCATCCGAATTTGTCGTAGGGCGGGGTGCCCTCACCCCGCCGCACGGTAAACGATGGTATTTCCGGTGAACGGCGGGCCGATGTGGGCATCGGCCCCTACGATCGGTAAAAAGAACCCCCTTGCCCACTTGGAATGTCATTCCGAGCCAGTCAGCAGACTGGCGTGGGAATCCGTATCCTTACCTGACGGGAAAGAAACGGATTGCCGCGTCGCTTCGCTCCTCGCAATGACATAGCCCCCAACAAAGAGGAGAAAACCCATGAAACCTACCAAACGACTACTCGCCTTGCTTCTGGCGCTGTGCATGGCGCTGACGCTTGCCGCCTGCGGCGAAGCGGAGCCGGAGCATATGACCGTCCGCGCCGCATTGGTGGACGCGCCCCACACGCTGGATCCGGCGCTGGCCGTCACCGAAACGGAAAAGACCGTGGACGCCCAGCTGTTTGAAAATCTGATGAAGATCAACACCGCCGGTGCCCTTACCCCCGCGCAGGCCGCCAGCTATACCTATACCGACAACATGGACGGCACCGAGACGTATACCTTCACCCTCCGCAATGATATCTACTGGTCGGACGGCCAGAAGGTCACGGCGGGCGACTTCGTTTACGCCTGGCAGCGTCTGGTGGATCCGGAGACCAACTCCCCCCACGCTTCCATCCTGAACATGGTGGCGGGCTATGCCGACGCGGTGTCCGGCGATCCGGCGGCTCTGCAGGTCTGGGCCAGCGACGACCGCACCCTTGTGGTGGTCATTGAGGGTCACTGCTCCTACTTCCTGCAGGTGGTGTGCACGGCAGTGTCCACCATGCCGGTACGCGCCAGCGTCACCCAAACGCAGGAAGGGGAGGACGCCGCTGATACCGCTGCCGACGCCGAGCCGGTGCAGCGGCCCGACTGGTCGCTGTCCTCCGCCACGCTGCTGACCAACGGCCCCTACGCCGTCTCGTCCATGACGGCGGACGGCCTGAACGCCAGCGCCGCCAAGAAGTACTATGACGCCCGGCGCCTTGGCCCCGATCAGCTGGAGTTCGTCTATGCCGCCAATTCCGCCGACGCCATGGCGCTGTATGACAGCGGCGACGTGGACTTCGTGCTGGACGCCGGAGAGACGGAGGGCGCGGTGGAGGCTTCCTCCGCTGTGGTCAAGACCGTGCTGGTGAATCAGATGGCCACCAGCTTGAGCGAGAGCGTCCGTCAGGCCATGTCCATGGTGATCGACCGCAATGCGCTGGCGGAGCTGGCCGGCGGGGAGGACGAGGTGTTCCGCGCCGCTGACGGCCTGATCCCCGACGGTATCACCACCTCTCAGGGCGAGTCCTTCCGTCAGGCCAACGGCCCGGCCATCGACAACGATCCGGAGAAATACGACCAGCGGTGCCAGCAGGCGACGGAGCTGCTGCGCAGCGCCGGTTATACCCCCACCACGCTGGAGCATATGAACACGGTGACGCTGCTGTACGAAAATACCGCCGAAAACGCCAAGGTGGCCCAGGCGCTGCAAACCGTCTGGCGCGAAAAGCTGAACATCCGCATTACCGTCCGTTCCGTGGCGCCGGAGGATATGATGACCACCCTGAAAAGCGGCGAGTTCTCGCTGGCGCTGACCAGCGTCAACGGCGACCGCAATACGGCGCTGAGCTACCTGAACCGCTTCAGCAGCAGCCAGCTGGAGAATTACGGCCAGTATTACTCCAACGCCTACGATATGCTGATCCGCACCGCTGCCAACTCCAGCAGCGACGAGGCGCGGGACGCCTATCTGGCGGACGCGGAGACCATGCTGCTGGACAGCGGCTATGTGATGCCCCTGTATAACGAGACGTATACGTGGCTGCTGCGGGACACCTTCACCGGCCTGCACACCGACGGCATGGGGGTCTATTACTTCCAGAATGTGGTAAAAACCAGCTCGTAACCGAGAAAGGACGGCCGCAAGGTCGTCCTTTCTTTGACAAAAAATTTATTCACAGGAAAATTTGCCTTTTCCCTTGACAACCGCCGCAAGGTATTGTATAATGTCCCTCGGACGTTACACCTCAGTGGTGCTGCCGATCAAAATGGTGACATAGCCAAGTGGTAAGGCAAGGGTCTGCAAAACCCTCATTCCCCGGTTCAAATCCGGGTGTCACCTCCAACCAAAAACCTCGTAACCTTGCCGGTTACGAGGTTTTTCTTATGTCCGTTTCGGGGCAAATACCCCTTAGTGTACCCCTTACAGATTTTTATACCCCTTTGGGGATGCAGCGTCTACAGCCATTCCAGCGCCAACCTGTTCACACTCAGACACACGTTTGCCGGTTGTCTGCAATCTGGCAGCGGGCAGGTAAAGCAGCTGGGGCTATACGGGCAGATGCCGAGGAGAAGTCCCCGGCGTTGATCTTTATTACATCTGTTCTTTCATAACACACCTCTTTCTTTTAATGTCGCAAAAACTTCTGCGCAATCCGCTACAGAGAAAAAACCGCCCATTCGGGCGGCTTTCATCTATGTGGCTGGTTTCTATTTGACTTGCCCTCTCTGTGTCGTGGCCTTGCGCTTTTCGGCTCTGCGCTTTCTCCGGGGTGCGGCCTTTTCGGCCCTGCGTCCTTCCGTGAAGCCATAACTATAACCACTCATAAAGCAGCTATACCCATCGCCGCGCCAATGCTTTTTTGCAGCAAGGGCATAGTCCAAATCCGGCTCGTAATAATTTTCGAGCGGATCATCTGGGAATCTTTCCCTAAATTCATTCCATTTTTCCAAATCGACCCTTGCTTCTACGCCTAAGCTACGAACAATGCCAATAACGATACCATCTACACGTAATTCATCCAACGGGATTGTTTCGTTTTCTTCACCGTCCGTCGGGTCACATACAAGAACGGTTTCCCCATCAATGAAGAGACGTTGGTACAAGAGTGTCTTTGTCCGTGGAGAATGCACAAGGCAAATACGCCCGTTGTAATCTGTGCTCTTGGTGTCAATTAAGCAAATATCATTATCCATAAGAACACGGAGAACCGGCCCCGCATCACCGCTGACATGACCCAAGTTATCAGCCCGGCCAACAATTTGGAACAACTTCTGTATAGTCTTCTGTGCATATAAACTCATTTTTTCCTTGCCTTTCTGTGTTGGAGGTGGTACATTGATTGTACCACCTCCCTGTGATGGTTGGTAGCGGCTCCGTGTCCTCTTGCTTTGGTCGGCTGGGACATGGGGCCTTTCTCATTTCAGCATGCCGCGCAGGAAGCGCCATACAAGGTCTAACTGCTCCGTCGTTGCTTCCTCCATAAGACTGCTGATGGCCTGCTCAAACCATTGTCTGTCGTTCATTACGTCTGTCCTCCTTTATGCCACGCAGAAGCGGCGGGCTGTGGTGGTCTTGGTGAACTGCTGCGCCAGATCAGGGAGCGCCTTTTTCAATGCGCTGGTATCGAGACGGGAGGTGGTCACGGTCTTATAGGTCACTTTCCAATCCGTACCATTGATGGTGTCCACGCCCTCGGCGTCCATGTGGGCCTTGATGCTGTCCGTGATGCTCTCGATCTCTGCGGTCAGCTCGTCAGCCATGCGGCGCAGTTCCCGCAGTTCCTTGATCTTGGTGTTCATTTCTGCGATGCTCATGTTGTACCTCCTGTTTTTTGTGGGCCGGGTGACGTCTGGAATGTATTGAGCGCTCGAGGGGCTTTTCACCAGTATGTCTGTCACCCGCTTGTGGCTTGTTTGGAGCCGCCCTGTTTGGTATGGTCTTATTGTAGTATATAGCAAGCATATATTCAATAGACAAAGCACACAAATATATAGCAAGCATATTGTATAATATGTATATAGCAATCATATAAATAATGTGATATACTTTTATGTATGATCGGAGGTGAACTATGGGCGATAAATACACAGACGCGCAGAAAAAAGCGTCAATCAAATATCTGAAAGAAAAAACAGATAGCATCCAGATTCGGACAGCAAAGGGCACAAAAGACCGATGGAGGGCTGCGGCCGAAGAACGCAGCAAGTCTCTAAATCAACTGATCGTTGATGCTGTCGAAAAAGAGATTGCTGAATAACACAGTTGCAGAGTAGCATAGCAAATAACACTATAAAACAACACAACATAACATAAGCACACCGCTCAACCCATTTATTTATTTTATTTATTAGGAGGTTTGCTTATGCAGTATTCACTTTCCACGTTAAGAAGAAAGGCCCACGAAGCCGGTTATTCGTTCCAGAAAGGCTATCAACGGTACAACCATGATGGTTGGGGGGTATGTTCGCAGAGGGGACGGTGAGTGCACCGTTGGGTATCAGATTTTTGATTACCACACCAATCTTCTGGTTGGCTCGTCATACAACGACATTCACGACCATGCTATGGGTTTTGAGGAAGTGGTGTCGCTTTTGAAAGAACTCTGCACGGAGCGTGGTGTTGCGTTTTAACCTTCACCGCTAAAGAATACTGAAGCTATGCTATTGCAAAATAGAGGATCGGCGTTTTGAGCGGCGGCGCTGATTCCTTTTTAATCGAACCAGACCCCAGAATGCCGTAGAGGTGATTTTAACGGGGCGTAAATAAATAGTACGGAGGCACGCTATATGTTTTTTTACTTTTTTGACGATGAAGCCAAAAACGAAGAAATGGTGACCTACAGTGAGCAAACATTTGAATCCATCAAGCATTATACAGACGATGGACAGGAGTTTTGGTATGCTCGTGAATTGAGCAAAGTGCTACAATATGCCGATTGGCGTAATTTCCAAAATGCTATTTTCAAAGCGATGGAGGCGTGCCAAAACAGCGGAAATGATATTGAGGATCATTTTGGTGAAACCACCAATATGATAAATTTAGGAAAAAGTGCAAAAAGGCGGGTCGAAGATTATGCACTTTCACGGTACGCCTGTTATCTCATTGTCATGAATGGTGATCCGAGCAAGGAAATCATAGCACTTGGACAAACCTACTTTGCGGTAAAGACCCGGCAGCAGGAGCTTGTAGAGGACTATGAACAACTTTCCGAGGATCAGAAGCGTCTTGCTATTCGCAACGAAATGAAACGCCATAACTCCGCCCTTGCCGATGCAGCTCATGACGCTGGTGTTATTGAGCCTATCGACTATGCAATTTTTCAGAACTATGGCTACATGGGCTTGTATAACGGCCTGAAGGCCGCCGATATTCGGCAGCGCAAAGGGCTGAAAAAGGGACAGGACATTCTTGACCACATGGGTAGCACGGAGCTTGCCGCAAATCTTTTCCGTGCCACACAGACAGAAGAAAAGCTGCGGAGAGATAAAGTTCGGGGGAAGCGCGCTGCAAATCAGACGCATTACGCAGTCGGCCAAAAGGTTCGCAAGACAATAGAAGAACTCGGAGGAACAATGCCAGAAGATCTTCCGACACCGGAAAAGAGTGTCAAGCAAATAGAAAGCGAACAAAAGAAAGCCCTTAAGCAGAAATAACACAGAAAACGCTTTGCTATGCAGGCCCACGCAGAAGCCCGTAGCGAGAGCGTGAACGGCTTCATCAACCGGGCAATCACCGAGACTATGGAACGGGACAACGGCGCTCCTGCGGCTTCTGAAGGGCAAAGAGAGGGGTAATGGAATGAGCCACCCGCTTTTTGCCAGATGTTACAAACCAAGTGGTCGCTTTGACCACTTGGTTTTTTCTGTCTTTAGTTTGCGGACACGATAACGCGCGCGAACTAGAATCACGCGGCGTTTCTTTTTTCGTTGGCTCCGGTTTGCTTTGCTGGATGATCTCTTTCGCCGTGTCAATGTCGCCCGATTTGATAGCTTCGACGGCAACGGGGAGTTGAGCTTCGGGGATACTGCCGATTTCTTGGATAACGTATTTAGGGGCGGTAACCGCGCCGGAACGGACAGCGTCCTTAAATCCGGCGGAAACGGCTTCTGCCGCATCAAGACCTTCAACAAACTGGCTTGCGCGATCAACAGTTGCTCCGCCAACATTAAATTTTTGAGCAATAATTGCCCTTGTCCGGCTGTCCTTCCGTATGTCCTCATTCTGAGGACATACGGTAAAGCGCCCAGATTTGTCCCGCGTTTTTTCTGCGTGGTTTCCTACGGTCATTTTTTGCGCTCTGTACGCTTCTCCGATCAGTAGCGTCCGCTGTACGTCCGTCAGATTCCGCCGTCCAAGCTGATTGCGGCACATCCAGACGATAGCCCATCTACCTTGCGTAAAAGCCCACAGGCGCGCTCCTGTGGGCTTTTGTGCTATACTGGGGATATGGAACATGGCACTAATACTTCCGCGCCCAGGTACTTTAGGGCGCTGCCCGCCTCATTACTTCGGGCGGGACTTGCAGAGGCTCGACGGAAAGGCGCTCCTGTTGCCTCTGCTGCGGTCTGCCGGTCTTTCTCCGGCTGGTTGCCTCTGTATCACTCCTTTTGTACCCGCTTGCTTGTTATTCTGCAACGGCAGTTGTACCAGAGATAGGGGGGCGCGCTTGTGTCGCCAGGGCCAATCATGTCGTAGCCGTCCACGCTGAACTTTCCCGTAGCGGGAACGGTAACACCGTCCATAAGCGCGTGTTGGTGCCTAACTCGATTATCATGTACGGTATGCCATGTCTTTTCTCGGTGCATACCCAGCTTTTCAGCTGCATTATATACAGCTTGGCGTCCTCGCGTCTCTGCATTGGTGAGATATGTACGGGCATTTACACGGGCGGAATGTTGACTTTTTTCAACGGTCATAGTAACCGCCGCTGCGCAAATGCTGTTTTTGCCAAGTAAGGGCTTGTTCATCAAAATGCCGCTTGTCACTGATACAGAAAAATTTTTGCGGTTCCATGTAATGTCTTTTTGGCGGTTGAGCTTGGGGCGCGTCATAATGTCGGACTTTTTGCGCCACAACAAGACAATGATGGCGGCTGTGATGAGGGGAATTGCACTCCCCTCATCTGTGTTGATGTCTTCCGCTTCCTGGTTATAATTGATGGCGTAGACCTCGGGCATTTCTGCTGCCACCAGTTCTATCGCTTCGTTGGTGACTTCCGTCAAATCCTCCGCCACCTTATCCCGCAAGGCTTCAAACGCCTTGCCGCGCCCAATCTGTGCAAGCCGACATTGTATAAATTCCTGCTCGGTGATCTCTCCGGCTTCTAACTGTTTTCGCTTCTGCTCGTCTAGCTTCTCAAACTGCTTAAAATAGGCCATTACGCGCTCCCGTAAGCCCTTTTCTACGGTGGCGTATAGTCGGACAACTCGCCTTTCAAGAGCCACTATCTGGCGGTCTGTGGCCTTGTGCGCAGCATCATTTTTTACCATGACGTTGCTTAGAAGTTCTCAATGGCGGCCCGGATATTGTCATCACTCCAACGATCCTGCATATTCTGTGCAAAGGTATAACGCTCCGGGTTGGAAGCACCCATGTATTTGATGGACGCGTCGGCAAGGCCGTTGAACGTCTCGATGACGCCAAAGCTTTCCTGCCCGGCTTCGTTGCAGATAGCACGCAGGGCGGCGATTTCGTTCCGGTCGTCCTTGTGATCCTCCGCCGCCCGTCGGGCATACTCGCCGATCATGCGCCGCATGGTGCTGTTGCCCCTGAACTGCTCCATCATGTGGCGGAAGTCGGCAGAGTTCATGACGCCGCTGCTCAGCAAGGCAATGGCGCTGCTGTCAATCTGCGACGCATCTACGAGGTTTGCAGCATTAACAGCGTCAGCAACCTCACGCTTCAATGCAGAAACCTTATCGGCATAGATATCCATGATCCGTCTTGCCGACTTGCGGAAGGTTTCCTGCGCGGCTTTCAGGCCGACGTCAGCCGCCTTTTGCTGGGCCTGCTGCAGCGCGGCGGCGGTTCCCACCGCACGCTCACCAGACCACGCAAATGCGTCATCGCGGGTTTTCTGCGCGGCGGTCAGCTTCGCAACCTCCTCCGCGTAAGCCGTCTGTGAAGCCCGGAAGGCTTCGTCCAGTCTCTGTGCGAAATTATTGAATCTAGTCATGTTGTCGTTCCTCCTGATAGTTTAATGATTGTTGATAGTCGTCCGGCTTGCACCCATGCGTCGTGTTTTTCGACACTTTTCATGGCCTGTTTTCAAGTTATTGAAGGGGATCACTCTCCAAATCTTCTGGCAGTTCCAGCTTGCCGCGCTCAATGGCTTCGTCAAGCATCTGATAGAGGGAAAGGCTCAACGGGTCTAAGCCCTCTACCGGGTGCGGAAATAAGATAAGGCGCCTCCCGTCGTGGGTATATGCCCCGTACTTGCGCAAATAGTCAAAAACATCTTCTTTTGTGTGGTATTCCGCTCCGCCCTCGACGATGAAGACGGTTCCAGCAGCCGAACGGGCTTTAAGGAACTCCCGCAAGGCTGCAAGTCTGGCGTCAACGGTTGCCATCGGTTTCATCCCTCCATTTCTCCAGTTCACGCAGCTGCTCCAAAATGTCCGTTTGTTCGGTCAGTTTCAATGCATATTCCAGTGTTGAGCGGGCGGCTTGTATACGGGCCGTGGCCTGCTCGTCTGCGTTCCCCATGATCTCCGTCAATGTGGAAATGGCAAGAGTAAGGTTTTGTTGTGCCTGCCTTGTTGCACTTTCAATCACTCCGGCGAACGCTTCACGGTATCGTTGACAAAACTCGGGATTTTCAAAATAGCGCCGCATAGTACGGTCTGTGATTCCGGCTTTCTCTGCCGCTTCTAACTTCGTTTTCGAGGTTAAGAGCGCAGATAAGGCGCGTTCTTCATTTGGTGTCATGTCCCGCCCTCCTTTCCGATTTCTTCCGATAAAGTCCGATTATATAGGCTGATCCAGTCCACAAGCGTCATGCAGACCAGCCACGGCGCACGGTTCTTTCTCCAAAAAATAGCCGGTAAGCCATCCTTGAATTTGCCGCTGTCTTGCTGCGCCTGTGCGATCCATGTATATAGAGCTTGCTTCTCACCGCGCTTGCACTCGATGTGAACGCCGTCAAGCCCGGTCAGGTCTGGCGTGCTGCCATAGCTCACCGCTTCGCCCGGCCGCACTGGATAGCCGTAGCCCTGTAAGAGACGGCAAAGCTCCAACTCCCCAGCGCGGCCCTTACTTTGTGATTTTTTTCCACTCGTGGTTATCACCTGCTTCCTTTTAGTAGTCGCGTAAGATTTTCATTACGCAAATGGCTTCCTTTACAGCTCTTGTGTATATTTCGCAATTGTCCGACCTTTCAAAAAGTTTGGCAATCTCTTCAAGGTCTGCAAGCTTGTTTTCGATAATGTCCGACAATTCTTCACGCATTCTAGCCCCAGCGCAGAGATCACGCACTTCTTCGGAAACGGAAACGCGCTTTCCCTTCCTCCGACCTCGTTCACAAAGAATGCTCATGTCATCGTTGGTGAGTTTCACAGTGATCTTGTATTTATCGAGACCTTGATATTTGCGGCCCATGTCGTTCCCCTTTCGTTGTCCGTTGTCAAATAGTAGTGTCCCTGCGTCCCCCCTAAGGGGGACGTTGCTTATTTTCAAGGTGGCGGGAGACGAAGCTATTCTCCCGCGAGGGTGTCCCCCTTAGGGGGACGCAGGGACACACCTTTATGACAAATTGATAACTCTGATTCCACGTTCACCGTGGGACTTTACTCCGATTTGTACGCCAATCCCGTATTTCAAAAAGAGATCGTCTTTGTGGGCTTCAATCTGTTCACGAACCTTACTCCCCGGATTGTCTGTATAGCAGCCGTAAGCGAACTTGAACACATCATCGTATGCAAAAGTGCACCCCTCCTTCTTGGATTCGGGAGCATTTTCAACGATCCACTTACAAACAGGGTTGCCGCGCAAGTCTGGCTTGGTCTCTATGACTTCCTGCCACTCACCAAACCTCTCGTCAAAGGCAAGGCGCATTTCGCCGCCTTTTGCGTCGCGCGGCGTGTACTCCATCGTGGCCTTGCCGTCAAAGCGTTTTCCATCCGCCACAAGGTTGATGACGCAATCGGAACTTCCGGAAAGGCCCATCGTGCCCGATAAACGCTCAAAAGAATCCGATGCAAGGCCAGCATTTTTCTTGTCGTGATGGACGAACAGCAGCGCGATATTTTCTTCCAGCGCCATGCGCTGCACCGGTTCCAGCAGCATGATATCGGCATCATAAGCATTTGCGCCGGGAGCCTTGTAGCTGCCCCGCGCTCTACTGTAGGTATCCACGATGATGAGACGGATCGAGGGCCGCGCTCTGTGGAGTTGCCGCAGCTTGTCCACAAGCCCATCTGCAAGACGTTCCGTGATGGTGTTGGTCACGAACACGTTGCCGGGAATCTGATTCGACATTCTTGCGGCACGGAATGAAATGCGGCTCTTGCTGCCCTCTAAGTCCAGATAGGCAACATCACATTTCGTTGTAGCGTGGCCGAGAAACGGTGAGCCGGTCGCAACCGCTGACGCCATCTGCAAGGCCATGAAGCTTTTGCGAATCTTCGGCGCACCAGACAGGAACGTCATGCCGCAGGGCACCATATCCTGAATGATAAACTCCGGCGGGCGGCGTTCTTCCTCGGTCAGATCGGGGACACTGTAGAAACCGAACTCCTTGAAGATATCAGTTGGCGGGGCCGGTGTCCAATCCGGGGTGTTGGCCGCAAGATCAGCAATCAGCTTGCAGGCTTCCTCATCCCCAAATTTGGAAATAAGGTCGGAAACGTCGCCATGTTCTGGAATCTCCGGCCAGACGGTCGAGAGGTCGCAAAGACGGACGTGGGCAGCAACACCATGCAGCGCGGCGGCGGTCTCCTCGGCGTAAGCTTTACCAACAGCATCATTGTCAGGGAAGATAATCACAGTACGGCCCCGCAGCTGCTCGGTGTACTCCTTCCGCCATTTTCCGGGGCCTGCGCCATCAGCACCACTGACAGCATCAAAGCCCAAACGGTGAAGGTTATCGGCGTCCTTCTCTCCCTCGGCAACGACCATGAAGTTTGCAAGATTGCCCGCTATGTAAAGAGAGTGGGGGATGCCCTGCCGGTTATAAATCCAGCCGCCTTTTCCGTCTGGTCTGCGCCATGTAAAGGACTTGTCCGACCGGCGGAGTTTCTGAACGCCGCCGGGGTACTCGTAGATCGCTACGACCTGCGGGCGCTCGGTGGTCTTTGTCTCCGCGTCGTAAAAGAGATCGCGGGGCCTTATGCCGACACGGGCGATAACATCACGTGTGTCACACCCAGCCTGGCATTTGAGTACCACGCCCCGTTCGCCCCGGCCGATGGACAAACTCTGCTTTCTGTCATCGTGGCAAGGGCAGCGGGCCATATACTGGCCGTTACCACACTGTTTCACGCCGTCAAAGCGCTGTAGAACTTCCTGAATGTCCGTTGCTCTCACCCCTCAACTTTTCCAGCTTTGCATTGACGGTTGTCAGCCGCTGTGATAAAATTCAATATGGGAAATCTGGCCGTCAAACCTTTTCCCGCTGCCCTTGTCGGTGTTCCAGCACCGGCAGGGGCTTTCCCTTTGTCATGCACTCTCGCTCACCCCCGCTTGCTGGTTTAGCCAGCGCTTGAAAGCCTCCGCCGGAATGCGTGTACACCCACCAATGTGGGCGACTGGGAATCCTTCTATGCGCATCCACCGGTAAATGGTTGGCCTTGATACTTCGGCCACCTTCGCTGCTGTCGTGGGGGAATACGCCACAAAATTTGTTGCGTCCATCACTTTACCTCCTGTGACAAATCTTGGATAATTGCAAAAATTGCTTTCTTTTCTTCGTCTGGTAGCTCCTTGCGGAGCTTACGGGAAAGTGAGCAATCTGCGATTCCAAGTGCATCGGCTATTTGCCAGAGCTTGATGCCGTTTGCTCCTGCCATACACCGAATGTCCATGTTACACATAGAACTTCCTCCTTTCAATATCATTGTTGTTGACTTTTGTACCCATACATATTATAATGTAACAAAAACGGAAATTCAACATATTTTGTTCCGCTTTGCTCGATTGGGTACAAAATTCGATTTTTTAGGTACGGTGATTAAATGTGTAACAAAAATAAATGGAATATTGGTGTATGTATAGCAAAATTAAGAAAAGGCCGCGGTCTGTCTCAAAAGCAGTTGTCTGAAGAACTTGGCAAATTGGGCCTTAATGTTCGACGTGAAACTATTACTCAATGGGAAAATGGTACAAGAGATTTAAAAACGGAATACACCGTTAGGCTTGCAGAATTTTTTGGAGTATCCTGCGACTATATCCTTCGCGGGGTGTCCTCCGAAAACCTGCGTATTTCTAAAGAAACCGGATTGCGAAACGAGGCGATTAACAAATTACGTTACCTCTGTGGTTGGTGCAACTCTACTCCCCCTCCATACCAAAATGAAATAAATGATTTATTATGTTCTCCAATGTTTGAAACATTGCTCTTTAACATCGGCACTTACAGAACATTTGTTGAGTTGACCAATCATCGACGCGCAGCATTTAAGAATTTACTTCCTTGCACAGATAACTTGGACAGTGATGATTTTCTTTTACCACTAGCAAACAAATATTTGTCTAACGTCAAACCAACAGAAAGTGAAATGCAGTTGCACGAAGCAGCGGCAGCCTACATGGACGCACTCGATAAACAAGATTACTATATTTACAAGTTGTCCCTATCAGTTAAAGCTTTTGCAGAATCCTACAAAGCACAATTTCAATCAAGTTCTTAAAAATAGTCTAAATACTAATTTTGACAAGTAAAACCGCCCCCGGTGCTGCGAACACCGAGGGCGGCTATAAGGGCAGTAAACTTGCTACGCCTACTGCCCTTCCATATTAACACAATATAGGAGGAAAAATCAATGCCAAGAAAATCAAATACCAGGGCCGCGCAGGGATCTGGAACCATCCGCCAGCGGCGGGATGGAAAGTGGGAGGCCCGCTTTATCGCCGGTCATGATCCCGGCACCGGAAAGCCGATCCGCAAATCCGTCTACGCAAAGACGCAGAAGGAAGTTCGCCAGAAACTTGCACAGGCGGTCGCCGCCGTGGACAACAAGGCATACCGTGAGCCTTGCAAAATGACGCTGGGGGAATGGCTGGACATCTGGACAGATACCTATCTGGAGGGCGTCAAGCCCCGCACAGTCAAAATCTACGAGGACGATATACGCCTACATATCAAGCCGTATCTGGCTGCTGTGAAGCTGGGGGAGCTTGATACGCACATCGTGCAGAAGTACTTTAACAAGCTGCTGACCAGCGGCAAGAAGATTCCCAAGCGCGACGAGCAGGGGAAGATCGTCAAGAAAGACGGGAAAACTGTTTACACCACCGCGCCGCTTTCGCCCAAAACGGTGAAAAATGTTCACGGTGTTTTACACGGGGCATTGCGGCAGGCGGTGATAAACCGCTATATTCCGCTGAATCCGGCGGATGGCGATTTCTGCAAGCTCCCGAAGGGTCAGAAGCAGGAGATCAAGCCTTTAGATGAAACGCAGATTGCGGCCTTTCTGAATGCGATCAAGGGCAACAGCTATGAAAACATCTTTGTCGTGACGCTGTTCACCGGTCTGCGTCAGGGTGAGGTGCTGGGCCTGACATGGGACTGCGTAAACTTCGATACCGGCGTGCTGACCATCAACAAGCAGATGCAGCTCCACCAGGAGAAGGGTATGACCCCGTATCAGCTGGTTCCCACCAAAAACGGCAAGACCCGCACCATCACCGCCGCCCCTTTTGTGATGGAACACCTGAAGCGTCAAAAGGTATGGCAGACGGAGCAGAGGCTCCTTGCTGGCCCTCTGTGGCAGCATAGCGGCTTTGTCTTTACGGATGCACAGGGAAACCACCTGACGAAGCCGACGCTGTACAGGGCGTTCAAGCGGGCCGCCGCTGCCATTGGCAGGCCGGACGCCCGCTTTCACGATCTGCGCCATTCTTACGCAGTTGCCGCGATCCGCTCCGGTGACGACATCAAGACGGTACAGGGAAACCTCGGCCATGCCACCGCCGCCTTCACGCTGGATGTCTACGGCCATGTGACCGACCAGATGAAGCAGGCCAGCGCCGACCGCATGGAGGCGTTTATCAAGAGCGTGTCGGGGGAATGATTTGAACTTTGAAATTAAATACATGATTTGCGCAGGTGTTGTCCACATATAGGCAACACCTGCGACTTTTGATAGCAATAATGAGAGAATCTTATATAATTTTATATGCGGTTTGACGGTCTATTCTCTTGAAATAAGGTCAAAAAAGATTGACAAATTGCAAGAAACGTGTTAAGCTACTTCTAACATTTCCCCCAGGCCTCTGTGTTTAAGCACATGCACACTTGGGGGCTTTTTGTTTAGAGGGGTAGTCTTATGTCGGTTAAAGAATTTAAAACGATTGACGAACAGATTGAGCTATTAGAGTTAAGAGGGCTCAAGGTCACAGACCAAGCCGCAGCGAAGGATTTTCTGTACAAGAATAACTATTACCGTGTTAGCGGCTATTCACTGACACTGAGAGATCACGACGTGTTTGCCCCAAACGTGACCTTTCAGAATATTATAGATATTTACAATTTTGACGCGGCTTTTCGTAATATTCTGCTTGAGGGCATAGAGAAAATCGAAGTAAAAATGAAGTCCATCTATGCTTACGAGTTTTCAAAGCGATATGGAGCACTTGGATATACAACGAGCACAAATTTTACCGACACGGCCAAGTTTACGCGGATAATCTCAAAAGCAAATGAGCAGAAGAAAAGTCGTTTAAGCCACGAAGCGTTTCTCAAACACTTTGCCGAAGACTGTGGTGATGAGATTCCGATGTGGGCTTATGTTGATCTGTTTACCATTGCCGATATTTCTATACTCTACCAGATATCACAGCAGGAGTTAAAAGACGTCGTTGCAACGAAAATGGGCTTGACGACAAATTCCGGTGCGGAGATACTTGGAAAATTTATGCACGGAATGACGATCCTTCGGAATCTATGCGCACACGGCAGTCGGCTCTACAACCGGCTGTTTATTACCAAACCATCCGTCAATCGCAAGGAGAGACAGCTCCTGCGTAAAGATGAAAATGGGACAGTTGACAACGCGCATCTATTTGGCTATGTGCTGAATATGAAACGCTTGCTTTCTACAGAGGACTTCGCCAAAATGAAAAAACGGATGATCGAATTGACCAAAGATATCCCCTTTGTTTCTATGCGGTATTACGGTTTTCCCGATCATTGGGAGATGGTAATATAATTCTGAAATATACATAAACTACATCAACAGTTCCCGCGAGCCGTAAGGCGCAATACCGCGGGCCATCTGTAAAAGCGGGGCGTTTGCCCCGCTTTTTTCGTACCCCTTACCGTACCCCTTACAGCTTTTACAACATGATACAGCATTTACAGCCCGAACCCGCAAACCGTTGGAAATACAGGCTTTTTGCAACAGCATGATACATCATGTTACAGCCCTTTTCCAATTCAAATCCGGGTGTCACCTCCAGCCAAAACTCCCGAAACACAAGTGTTTCGGGAGCTTTTCCATGCCCGAAAGCAGGTTTTAGCCTTATTTTTAGCCTTATTGGGTCAACCGGCGGAAACTGTGCGGATAAAACGCTCCATGCGGTCGGCACTTTCGCGCTTCATCTGGTCAGTCACATGGCCGTATACGTCCAGCGTAAAGGCCGCTGTGGCGTGACCCAGATTGCCCTGCACGGTCTTGATGTCGTCCCCGGCTCGAATCGCGGCAACGGCGTAGGAGTGACGCAAGTCGTGGAAACGGGCGTTGGGACAACCGATGGCCGCGACGATGCGCTTGTACTCGCGGTAGACTGTCGGCTTTGTCAGGTGTGTCCCGAACTCGTTGGCAAAGACCAGACCCTCCGGATTTTGCCAGTCATTGCCCAACAGAAGCTTCTGCTGCATTTGCCATCGGCGCTGCTGCTGCAACCGGGCAAGGACAGTCTGTGCCGCGGCGATGGTACGGCTTCGGCCATTCTTCGGAGAAACAAGCTCATAGCCCTTGCTCCCCTTGTCCTGATGCAGCTGCATTTGCTTTTCCACAGAGATGATACCTGTATGAAAGTCAATGCAGTCCCACGTCAGACCCAGTACCTCGCCCTCCCGCATACCGGTGAACAGCGTCAGGATAAACAGTGTTTCAAAGCGGTTTCCCTGTATAGCGGTCAGAAATGCGGTGATCTGCGCGTCATCAAAGGGTTTGATCTTCTTGCGCTCTATCCGCGGCAGGATACAGGCATCGGCAGGGTTATACCGCAGATAGCCGATCAACACCGCTTGCTGAAGCGCCTTGTGGAGAACGCCGTGGACATTCTTCACCGTTTTCGCGGAAAGACCCTCCGGATTCTGCTCGGACGGTTCTCCCATTGCGTTGTAAAATGCCTGTATCATCGGTGCGTTCAACACCTCCAACCGCACCGCTCCCAGCGCTGGCAGAATGTGCAGCTTGATATCGGATTTGTAGATGTGCGCCGTTCTGGGCTTCACGCCGCCCAAGTAGGTCTTTGACCATATCTCCAGCCATTGCGCCAATGTCAGCTTGCACGGCGCATGATACACACCGTTGTCGATATCCAGCGTTACCTGCTTCAGCTTCTTTGCCACTTCCTTCTGCGTCTTTCCGGTAATACTGCGCTGGATCTGCTTGCCTGTGCCGGGGTCGAAGCCCTCTGTGTAGCGGCCTTGCCAGTAGGTGTAGGTTTTTCCGTTCTTTGTTGTTGTGATCTTTCGGATGGAACCGGCGCCGCCGGCTCCTTTTCCTGTTTTTGTACGCGGCATATACGCTCCTTTCCGCCGCGCGGGATGTACCACCTCCATGATATATCCCGCGCGGCTGTTGTGCAAGTTTTATTTCTGTGGCGAAGAGATTTACTTCCGCAGAAACTCCAGCAAAGCGTCTCTTGGAATACGTATCTGCCTACCGATGCGGACACTTCGTATCTGGCCGCTGCGGATCAGCTCGTAGGCGGTGTTGCGGCCAATGCCGAGGATGGGCATTAAGTCCTCCACCCGCAGGATCATGGGAAGGTCGTGCAGATCGCGATATTTATTCTCCACGGGCTGCGCCTCCCTTCACGGATGCCAGGTAAATGTCTGTCACATTGGGCCGCTCATGTCCCAGCAGGCGGGACACAGTGAAATGGGCGTCCAAGGGCGTCATGCCGCCGTTGATGAGAGCTGTATACTTTTCGGCAGCGTAGGTATGCCGCAGTCCATGGAAAGTAATGCGCCTGTCCGGAGCAGTGAGGTCGCAGATGGCGTCACGGTGACGGATAATAAACTGCTGCATACCGTTGATAACCCGGTCGGTGGGGATGCCATCCGGCACCAGCAGCTTGTGGCCGCGTTCGGTTTTGTCCAGCAGCCGCTCCAGCATCATCGTAATACGGTCGTCCTCAATGGGAACGATACGCACCTTGCCGCCCTTGCCTTTCACGGTGAGGGCGTTTTCACGCAGCGCACGTTCCGCCGCGGCGGTGTCCATGCGGAAGCACTCATGGATGCGCAGTCCGGCATAGCGGGCCAGATACAGAGCGAGGATGTAGTCCTCCCGGTCTTCTGCCATGGCGCGACCAATCAGCTTGCCGAACTCCGAGTTCGTCCATGTGCGATCCTGCTGCCCAAAGAGGCGGCGCTCCAAGGCGACGCCCAGTTCTTCATTGCCCGGCAGCGCATAACGGGGATGGGACATCTTATCGTGGAAGAATCGGATAGCGGATAGGTCGGTCTTGATGGTGCTGGCGGACTTGCCCTGCTCCTGCAAATAGAGGACGTAGCTCACCAGATGCTTGCCGCTGATGTTCTCCAGCTTTTGGAGATGATAGTGGGCAGCAAGGTAAGCGCAGAACCGTTTGACCGCCTCGTAGTAGCGGCCTTTCGTGCGGAAGTTGCCCTGCCGGTTGTGCCGCGCCAGCTTGTCCAACTGGGTAACGAGGGTGTGGTAACTGCCTTTTGTGGTCATATAAAGAAATCTCCTTGTAATCGTAGTCGTGTTCAGATGGGCGCACTTCACCTGTTGGTAA
>OIZQ01000332.1_pt1 | contig 26985 bp, 26 predicted proteins | sample 1588491 | NCBI WGS metagenome assembly OIZQ01 (sample SAMN03283262) | human gut metagenome | biome: human-associated habitat; material: feces | host: Homo sapiens | place: USA | collected 2013
GGGGAATACCCCCGCCTTTTTATTCCATATTGCAACAGGCATGCAAGCGATTCAAGGCAAACCTAAAACCATAAAAGCCCACAGAAGGCAAATGTGGCGGTTTTAGAGACATGAGAGATTGCGCCGCCGCGTCCTTTTGCTTCATTGCCTCGCCGTGGTCTTTTAACATCATATTTCATTTCTCGCCGCGAGTTGAGATTAAAAGCAAGGTGAGGTAGAATAGTAGAATATAGGTAGGACTTCGGGACAAAGTGTCCCAAAGAAAATCTCTAAAATTTTCAAAATATTTGTGACCTAAACAAATATTTTTCGAGTAGATGTGTGAAGATCTCTATCATCAAGAAAAGGAGGGATGAGGATGGAAGATGCTCGTATTGTCGAATTATATTGGGCAAGATCGGAAAAAGCGATTGCCGAAACATCGGAAAAGTACGGAAAATACTGCTATGCCATCGCCTATAATGTTCTCGCCAACCATGAGGATGCAGATGAAAGCGTAAACGATACATACCTTGACGCATGGAACAATATGCCGCCCCACCGTCCGTCCATCCTCTCAACATTCTTGGGAAAAATTACACGGAGAATATCCATTGACAAATGGCGTGGGCGTACTGCGGAAAAGAGAGGCGGCGGTGAGATTGTGCTGGCTCTTGACGAACTGTCCGACTGCGTTCCGTCCAGCCACAATGTAGAACAAGAGATTGAGGCCGCAGAGCTGGCAAAGGTCATTGACAATTTTGTGATGTCCCTACCACTTATGGATCGCCGGGTCTTTATTTGCCGCTATTGGTATCTTGACCCGATCTCGGCCATTTCCCAGCAGTTCGGTTTTTCTGAAAGTAAAGTAAAAACGATGCTGTATAGACAGAGGCAAAGGCTGTTGTCTCGTTTGGAAAGAGAGGCATTTTGATAATGAAAAATGAAAATATTCTGGATGCCATTGGAATGATCAACGATGAAGCTGTTCGGGATGCCAAGGCATATAAGCGTCCCAAATCCCGTAGCTGGCTCAAATGGGGTGCTGTTGCTGCTTGTCTGTGTCTTGTGGTTTTTGTTGGTATCAGAATGGGGAGCAGCAACGATTATGTACCGTTAAACATCAATACCATTACAGATGCTTCATATTCTGCCCCGGAAATCACTTCGACGATAGAAACCATACAGGTATCACAGAATGATGCTGATACATGGCTGGGGTTCAACTTATATGAAAATCTGCCAACAGAGCTAAAAAACTTTTCGTTGAAATATTACCTTATCCAAGATAGTGCGGACAATGGAACTCTCGGTGTTCAGGTATGGGGCGAGGTTGAAGGTGCAGAATATCCCAAGCCGAAATTTTATATCGGAATTACTGAGGGTAGTGTTCTGGAAGAGCTCCTCTTTGACTATGACATTACAACCGACATTGATGGAGTAACTGTTATTGCGGGAGTCATACCGGGAGAGACTAAAATCAACCGTGACGGAGAAGAAGTTTATATCCCTGCAAAATACTTTTCCTTGTTCGATGTTGGTGTGTATCATTGTGCCGTTGAAACACAGGGGCAGGTGTCCGAGGAGGTGTTCAGCGAGTTGAATAATATCATAATCGACCTTTTGCTGAAAAAATAAACGAGAAAAAACCACATCAACTACCATTCATAAACAGACTTTGGGACAACTTGGGTCCGTTGACAAAGACGAAAAAAAGCGCCTGCTGTGGTAAAATAAAAGAAAAAGCAGGTGGTGTGCTGGATGCAACTGAAGCTGCACATGGTAACGATAGAGGATCTGATACCGCAGGAACACTTTTTGCGGAAGCTGGAAAGGGCGTTGGATCTGTCCTTCGTGTATGAAGAGACAACCCACATGTATAGCCGGAAGTACGGCCGTCGCGGAGCTTGCCGCTATGTGGATTGAAACGGATAAGCAAACGGCAGGAGAAAAGGCGCGCAAACGATATGAGAGCATTGCAACGAACAGGCTTTCCGGCATTGGCGCAATCCGCGTGCGCGACCTTAAACCCATGCATTTGCAGGCGATATTGAACGAAATGGCCGAAGAAGGCTATGCGCGCAAGACGATCACGGAGGTAAAGCAAGCCGCCGCTGCCGCGCTCGATTTTGCCATGCAGAACGATATTGTATACCGCAATGTGTTTGCAAAGGTTAGTATCCCAAACGCTGGAAAAGAGGAACGTAAGCCGCTCACGGAACAGCAAAAGCGCATCCTTGTGGAAACATGGCAAGGCCACAGAATGGGGCTTCCTGCGTTGCTTATGCTCTATTGTGGGCTGCGTCGGGGTGAGCTGCTTGCGCTTACGTGGCGGGATGTAGATATAACAAACAAGACAATCACCATCAGCAAGGCGGTTTACTATGTTGGAAACGCGGCGGAGGTCAAGCCGCCTAAGAGCAAGGCGGGGAATAGGGTTGTGCCAATACCTGACGCCATACTGCCCGCATTGCAGCAGCGCCGCCGCGCATCAATGCTTGTGTGTGCTTCACGGCAGGCGGGCGGCATGATGAGCAACACGGCGTTCCGCTGTGCGTGGGACAGCTATCAGCATTACTTGAACATTGCAGCAGGCGGAAAGGACGCAAGCCGCTCAAATCCGAAAATACAGGCCGTTGAGCCATTCACCGCGCATCAGCTCAGGCACACCTATGCAACGATGCTGTATGATGCTGGCGTGGATGTGCTTACCGCGCAGCGCCTGCTGGGGCATGCGGATGTGCAAACCACCATGCGTGTTTACACGCACCTTTCGGCGCAAAAAGAGCAGCAATCCATAGCGGCTTTAAACGCGCATATAGGGGCTGGAATTGCGTCCATTAAATTCTGATGCAGTAAAAATGCAGTAAACGGCACTTTTTTCGCTAAAAACATGGAGAAATGCAAAATTCGGAGAATGAAAAAAGCTAGAGTTTATCTAGCTTTTTCTTATTGTCTAGCTGCACCAAATTAGATATTTCCAAACCCTTCATTGAAAATACCTAATTTCATTGCACTTATTAATTAATTGAAGTATAACACAGGCGGAGTGCTTATGGCCTTATTTCCATGCCACGCTTATTTCAGTGCCGTTCCTAAATATCACATTGAGCTTCTCGGATATGACCGATACGCTCTCCACCAGTTTTCTGACCAGAGTGTCATCGTATTCGGTGATGTCCAATTCTCCGTTCTGGAGCGATTTCATGATTTCGCTTATCCTTTGTTCGGCATTCGCATCTGCCTGCGCCCTTTGGAGTAGCGTTTCTCTGCGGGCTTGTAGCACTTCCATGCTGTTGAGCATCATGGAAAACTTCGCATGGTCGATGTTATCAGCTTCGTTCGCGTCCGGGTTCAGCGTTATGAGCTGGATAAGCTCATTTTTGTGATACTCTATGAGTGCATCGATCTCCTGCGCAGTTTCGTCACCCGGATGTTTGATTACCTCGGACAATATCTCTTGTATATCTGCCTTTGCATCCTCTGTATCCAGCTTCAACAGCCGGATCGCTTCCATGATCGCTGCATGCAGCGCCGGTTCCGGAATCGTAGGAGCCTTCTTGCATATTTCTTTGCCATGCTCCAGCCTTGATACGCATCGCCATACGATCCGCTTCTCGCCACCTTGATCTTTGGCTGGCCAGGTTGTCCGGCGATAGGCGGCGCCGCATTCCCCGCAGTGGATCAGTTCGGATAAGGCATATTTGCTTGAAAACCTACCTTTGTTCGTTTTTGAGGATGATGTAGAGAGTGCGGTTTTGCTGTTCCGCCTGGCAAATTCCTCTTGGACGCGGTTGAAAATCTCCCGCGGCACGATGGCTGGGTGGTTATCCATGATGTAATATTGAGGAAGTTCGCCGGTATTCTTCTTGACCGTCTTGGAAATGCAGTCGGTGACGTAGGTTTTTTGCCGCAGCGAGTCGCCGGCATAGATCTCGTTTTTGAGGATGCGCTGGATGATACTGCTGCTCCATTTCTCGGCAAAATGAGGAGGCGGTACGTTGTCATCACTTAGGCTGTCTGCGATTCGTTTTGCACTGTAGCCTGACAGCATGCTGTAATAAATGCGCCTTACGATTACCGCTTCCTCCGGAATGATCTCCGGCGTATCATTTTCACCGCGCTTATAACCATACAGCCATTTATACTGGAAGAGCACCTTTCCTGCTTTCATACCCATTCGTTGCCCGATAGCCACATTTGTAGATAAGGACTCACTTTCTGCTTGGGCAAAGCCGCTATGGAAGGTCATCATCAATTCACCGGCCAGTTCCAAGGTGTTGATGTTTTCCTTTTCAAATAAAACGCCAATACCCCTTGCCCGGAGGAGGCGCACATATTTCAGGCAGTCCACCGTGTTTCGGGCGAAGCGGGATACGCTCTTGGTAAGGATGAGGTCCACGCGACCGCGGCGGCAGAGGGCCATGAGCTTGTTGAACTCATCCCTGTGTTTGGTGGATGTGCCGGATATTCCTTCATCGGCGTACACGCCCGCCATCTCCCAATCGGGATTGGCGTTGATCTTCTCCGTATAATACTCGATTTGGTTCTGGTAGCTGGTCAACTGTTCCTCATCGTCGGTTGACACGCGGCAGTATGCGGCCACCCGGAGTCGACCCTTTTGCTGCTCCCTCACAAGCTCCGCCTTGGGCTTGGCGGGAATGATCCGTACTGTTTTAGCCATCGTTCATCACACTCCCCGATATGAGCGGCAGGAGGGTGTGATCCCCCTGCATCGTAACGATGCGGACGTTTGATCTTGTCAGCCTCTCTTTGCTTTGCCTGAGCTTGTAAGTGTTGCGCTCCAAACGGCTTAGGCTTACGGCAAGTATCTCATCGTATCTGCCAGCGTCGCAGTCCGCGAGGAGCTTTTCCCATTCCGGTCGGTAGGCGTTGGCGGGGACGCCATCGTCGACATATACGCCCATAAGCCTGCGGTCCGCGTCCTGTGCAATATGCGTTTTCAGGCGCTGAACCTGTTCGGCGCATTCATCACCTTGCTTTCCAGCATCCACCCTTGCGTAGATAGCCGTGCGTATTGGTCCTGTCTGCTTGCTCATTTTTGTTCTCTCCTTTTCTTCAAATATCAAAATGGACGCTACCCGCGTCCACTTGATTGCTCGGTGTGGAATTGTAGGTCCGTATCGCATCGTATTTCTTGACGGCCAGTTGGAATATCATCTCCTGCAACCGCTCCAGCTCCAGTACCGGCTTGGATAGCTCTTGGTTGATCTGGTTTTCCAGGCGGGCGATTGATATATCCGTGAGACGAGTAGGTACAGTGGGCGGCGCGGATTGCACTGTTGCCGCGGGCTGTTTCTCGGTTCTTTCACGTTTCACAGCCTTTCCTTCCCGTATAGCGGCTACCCGCCCGAATAACTCCGGCTGGATGATTGCGGGATACCCGTCTGTGCCGGTGTACCGTTCATTTTCCAGCATGCGCTTGACCATATGTTTGTTCCAAAGCGGCGTATCGGGATGATAGCGGACGCCCATGGCTTGCAGAGTATCCGATATGGCGGCGTAGGACGCACCGTCAACATAAGCGGCATAAGCGCGCTCGATGCATTCCGCTTCGGCTCGGCATATCACGATCTCGCCGTTTTCCAGCCGGTATCCAAAGGGCAGATATCTATTTCTCGCCATCGCCGTTTTCCTCCGCGCCCGTCAGTTCCAGCCCGTTTATGAGCCGGAACACGATCTTTTTGTTCCTGTCCACCAGCACCTTATCGACGATCTGTTCAAAAACCCCGCCATCTTCGAGAGAGGTGGGGTCCTGGGACACATCCTGCAGGATGGATATGAGTTCTTCCGTTTTTTCGAGCTTGTTGTCTTTCACCGTACCCGATATGAGCAGCTTGCGTTTTCGCTGTGCTTCGTCAAGCTGGGCGTTCAGGGCGTTGCACCTTTCACGGAATGCGGCGACGTCCAGTATGTTCAGGCTATTGAGCTTGCTGACGGCGTGGAGCTGGTCGGTGAGCGAGAGTATCTGTTGGTTGAGAGCATTGATGCCCTCGTTGCCCATGATGGAGCGTTCCCGAAGATGGCGAAGCTGGGTAGCCATTGGGAGGAGGAGCGTGTCCATGCTGGCTTTCAGTATGCTCAAAATGGTTTCATAAGCGTTTAACACGATGACTTCGGCCACAGGTGGGGAAGGGCATAACGATTTGCTTTCATCGTGACGGCTGCACACCCAACTCACATACCCGCTGTTCTGCTTTTTGCGGCGTAACGCACGGCCGCACTCTGCACAATAGATTTGTTTGTGCAGATATGTTTTAGCAGGAGGGATACTGACTTGCGGGTTTCGCCGCATTTGACAAAGGATCTGCGCTCTTTCAAATGTATCACGGGATATGATCGGTGGGTGCGACTCAGCCAAATAATACTGCGCGACGTCGCCATGATTGCGCTTCTCCTGCTTGGGATAACCTTCTGTGGTATATTTCTTTTGCAGCAATGCGTCGCCGATGTACCGCTCATTGTTCAAAATGTATTGTATAGTGGTGACATACCACACGGTTCTGCTGTTCTCACGTTGATTCAGTTCATGGGCAATCTGTGCGCGACCAGCTCCGTTAAGATAGCTGTCAAATATCCAGCGGACGATCTCGGCTTCCGGCTCATATATTTCCAGCGAGCGGTCTTTCCATCGGTATCCATACGGAGCGATATTCCCGATGAACTTCCCGCTTTTCATGCGGTACTCGTAGCTTTTCCGCATGTTTCCGCCGATTGACGTGCTTTCCTCCTGCGCCAGCGAACCGAACACGGATATCAGCAACTCGCCCGCGATGTCGGCGGTATCCAGTCCCTCTTTTTCAAAGTAAACGGATACGCCGAGCATCTTTAGCTCCCGGACGTATTCGAGGCATTCCTGCGTGTTGCGCGCAAAGCGGGATATGCTCTTGGTCAGTATCCGCTTGACCTTGCCCTGCCTGCAATCTTCAATGAGCCGCAGGAACTCGGGGCGCTTTAGGGCGCTGGTGCCGGTGATGCCTTTATCGGCGTAGATACCGGCAAGCTCCCATCTATCGTTCTCCGCGATCCGCGCGGTGTATTCCTTGACTTGAGCGACGAAGGAGTGGCGCTGGTCCTCGGAATTGGAACTGACCCGGCAATAGGCCGCAACGGGCAGCTTGTCCGCGAGCGTTCCTTTGGTCGCCTGTATGACCCGTACCTTGGGCATCCTCGCCATCTCCTTTCGGCCTTTTTTCAAGCAGCAACACTACCACACAATCTTCAACATATCCATGGAAAACCACAGACAGTCAGGGACTTTTTAAGCCGCTGACAGATACCGCCTTGTCAGCAGATCGCAGGCCTTTCGGTATTCTTCATCCGTAAGCAAGCCAGCCGTGCGGAGCCGTTTGAGGTACTGCCATGCGGCGGCCTTGCGGTATTCATTCTTCAACCGTTCGTCCATCCGCCGTCACCTCGCTTTCAAAGTATGCAGCCGGTTTCTTTTCCCGGATAAATGCCGCCACATCATCCGTGCTGCGCGTAGTGGGCATATAGGGCAGCACTTCCATCACGGCGCGCTGATACTTGCTCTCCGGCGTCGCACGGCGGTCGAGTATCGAAATGACGCAGGTATCGGTTTCAAGCCGTACCCCGCGCCCGATCCCTTGCATGACGCTTAACTGCATCTGCGGCACGACGACCGCGCCTATGAAATCTCGCAGGCTCATGTATTGGCTTTTCTGCGCCTCGGAGAGCAGCGTTTTCTGCGGGAAGGGCAGCTTGTACAGGATGAGGGAGGACACGATATCGCCGGGAAAATCCAAACCCTCCCACGCCCGGCCACAGGCCAATAGCACACCGTTACCAGACTGGCGGAAGGCGGCGAGGCATTCCTCGTCCTTGCGGTTCAATGCGAACAGCGGGTAGGGTAGACCTTGCTCCTTGAGCATTTGGTAGGTTTCCGACATATCGTCGTAGGAGGTGAATAGGATAAGCGTGTGGCCGTGGGCCGCCTGTATGAGCTTGGTGATCTCGTCAAAAGCGGCGGCCCTGTATGCGTCCGTATCCTTTACGCTGGGCATGTGTTCCGGCAGATACAGCAGGCAGTTGTTCCGGTAATCGAACGGGGAGTAAATGACAGACTCGTATATCTCCCGGTCGATATGGTTAAGGCCCAACTGCCGCTTCACAAAGCGGAAACCGTTATTGATGGCCAGCGTCCCGGAGGTAAGAACCACACCGGCGTCCTTGTTAGCCCATAACAAGGTTCGCAACTGCGTCCGTATGGTCTTGGGTACGACGACGAAAGCAGAGTTGCCCTCCCGGTCGCAGTCGAGGTAGCAAAGATAATGGTCGTTCATGTCGTGGAACTGCTTGAGCGTTCGCCCGATCCGGTTGGCCGCGTTGCGCACGCCCGTCGCGTTGGGGCGCAGGGCGGCCGCTTGCTCCAATGCCTCGAGACACTTGCTGATCAGTTCTTTGTGTCCAGCATCGGGGGCGTATACGGTTTGCGTATCGGCTGCACCCGCAAACTCGGCAAACAGGCTGTTAAAGAGAAGGCTGCCGCCCTTGGGAGCGGCACTCACCGTGCGAAGTTCTGTGAGGAAATCCTCCACGTCGCCTTTGTCGAAGCGGTACTCGCACATCTCCCGCGCCGCAGCCGTCAGCTTATGGGCTTCGTCCACGACAAGACCGCGATAGTCGGGCAACAAAGGCGAATACCCCCTCATGCGGTTGAGCGAATCCGCCAACAGATAGTTATGGTTGCAGACCTGAAACAGCGCGGTGCTGCTCTGCTGTGCTTCCAGCATACGCAGGAACGCACAATCGTCGGCATCCTCGCATTTTCGGGGACAGGTATCGGGAATGGCTACCCGCTCCTTGTCATATTTGGAGAGACGTGGGGCTTTGCTCAAATCCATGTTCAGCCGCAGCACATACAGCGCGTCCAGCTTCTGCTTGTTGCGCCTGTCGGGGTTAATGCTCTCGATGCGCCGCGCCAGCCGCAGGGGGCAGACGTAATTACCCTTGCCTTTGCGGAGGATTCCTTCAAAGGGCTCGGCTATGATCCCTTCATTAAGTAAAATCTGCGATAGCTGGGGGATGTAATCTTCCAGTATGGCGTTTTGCAGCGCAATACTGCTGGTAGCGATGATAAAGGGAGAAAAGCCTTTGTCCGCGTCGCAGGGCTGATATTTGTTCCAAACGACCGCGGCGATGATATAGGCCGAGGTCTTGCCAATGCCTACCCCGGCATGGCAGAGTGAAATGCGCTTATCCGCAAAGGCGTCGAGCATCTGGTGGCACAGCGCGATCTGGCCGTCGCGCACCTCCATGCCGTGCTTGGGAAGTCTGTCAAAGTAAATACGGTCAATATCGGCGTGGGCTTTTTCCAGCGTGGTCATGTTTGATAATTCCATTTTGTTTTCTCGCTTTCTTTTGTGGTTTTCAAATTCAAGGCAGTAGAAACAGCGCGGTGGGCTGTGCCTGCCGCGCTGAATCCTGTCTCTGCCGTATTTGCCACGCACCCCCGGCAAGGGGAGTCACCACAGGCTGGCCGTGACAAGCGGCCGCACTCGCGTCCTCATCCGGGTCTTTATGGCTTGCAACCCAGACGGGGCGCGCCCCTCTTACATGGGGGCCAACAGGATTATCATTATCCGACGCTCCGAGTCATGGCGGCGCGAGGTCAGTCGCGCTCCGGGTCGGCACGGTATCGCTCGTCCCCCGAAGGGGGAGTCCTGGCGCTGCCGCCCGGCGCTCGCCGGGGCGTAGGTCCCTGTGGTGCTGTATATGAAGTTTTCAAGGAGCGGGAAGGCCTTTTGAACCCTCTCGCTCCTTGTCCGCTGACTTTTTTGCGATTTGAGCGGATTTATTTTTTCGATCCTATGATTTTTTTTAATTTGAGCAGGATGCGCCGCTTCCTGTCGTTGATGGTTTTCTGCGGAATGCCTGACGTTGCAGCATATTCTCGTTCTGTCAGACCATCCAAGAAAGTAGCCTGTATGAGCTGTCGTTCTTCGCTGCTCAGTTGAGCAAGCGCCTTGCGAAGCCTTACAATCATCACTCCCATAGTCGCTTCTTCGGCTACATCAGTCGTTTCATCCGGGATAAACTCACAAGCTGGAGCGCCGTCCTCGTTCACGAGCGCATCATATGAAACCACAGTGTATTCTGGGGCGCTGGCCTTCAGATACGCCCTGCGGTTTTGCTCTTGCTTCCATGCCTTGAACTGCTCCGGCGTAGCTTCGTACATCCTGTGATCGATAACGATGAACTTTAGCGTCCGAACATGGGGATCCTTTTCACGCATGGCAAGGTATTCCTGCATGGTGAAACGCGTCTGTTCACTATTGATTTCCATGTAGACCTCTGTAACTTTTGCCATGTTCCTAACCTCCGGATTTTGATTTTTGTGGGGATCAAAAATCCGGGGGTCAGGGGTATTTGGCTATGGCCGCCTGCCATGCGGAAAAGAAAAAAGCCACTCGTTAACTCCTTTTAGGGGAGCTGACGAGCAGCTAAAAAGAACGAACCTGACGGTAGCTTTATTAGCTACTCGTCAGGCTCGTCCGTCGTTATTTAATACCGTATCCGGCACATTAGTGTGGGATTAGTTGCGGCGTGCTCTGTACTGAGTACCGAACAACTGTGAAACGTCACAATCGCGTCCTTTATTCTGTTACCTATAAGCACAGGGGCTTTATCAGTCCTTGTGCCCTACCAACCGTATCCCCAAATGGGAGCTGCATTTCCAGCACTTGATGTAATAATCCGCCTTCCATTTTTCCAACTGACGTATGACGCGAACATCGTTTATCACTGTGCTGTCCGTATCTAAAACCCTGCGCCCGCAACGGGGGCAGACAAGCTGTGACTTCATCAAATTCCTCCAACATCATCATTTAACCATGGCGTTTGGCAACATGGACTGCTTGCCCAGCCGCCCGCCCGGCAATTTGTTATTGTTCATAAGGCCTATAGGCGTTACGTTGTTCTTGCCGAATCACCTACGTATGTCGCAAATCGCTTTCTCCGGTTGCTCTTGCTTTTCGAACAATTCCACGTCAAAGAACATATCTGTTTGCCGTGGTGCGTCGACGGGGATAAGTTGTTTGGCAGTGATGGTAAGCGAACGAATGTCTAGGCAAACCTCGTCGATGCCGAATGGATCGCTCCTGTCATCAATGCTGTCGCATACGGCGAGGAAGCGGCTCTTGAACCCTAGATGGAGCATCATCTCAATGAAGACATAAGAGGCGTTCATGCCGCCGTGCAAAATAATACGTTCCATTTCCAGCGCCTCCCACTTGACATTTTGGTATTCGTACAGTATCATACGAATTACGAAGCACTAATTCATATTCAGTGGCTTGATTATAGCGAATAAGAATGAGGCTGTCAATACGAAGAATTGAAACTTGAGGGAGGTCAAAATGGAGTTCAAGGATAAGGTCAAGGAACTGAGAAAAGGGAAAAAGCTGACGCAATCTGCCGTTGCGCAGGAGCTTGGCATCACACTTCGGGCGTATCAATACTATGAGCAGGGAACAAACTATCCGTCCAACGCCATCCTCCTTCGGCTAGCCGAGATATTTGAGGTCACAGTAGACTCACTAATCTCCATGCAGGATGAATGCCTGATCACCGTTAACGAAAAGGGCGGCAATTCCCGTGATAAGGCAAGGATACGACGGCTCACCGGCGAGGTGACGACCATGTTTGCGGGCGGCCAGCTTGACGATGAGGATAAGGACACCGCGATGCGCGCACTCACTGAAGCATACTGGAAAGCGCGCGAGATGAACAAGGCGACCTATACCCCAAAGAAGTACAAGAACAGGGACAAAGACAGCCTGTGAACAAAGGGCGTTTTTCGAACACTGCATGCGATATACGAAACATATCGGCAACGTATTGGGCACAGGCCGGCCAGTATGATTGGCATGACGCGGATAGGAGGATCAAATGTACAACATGAGAATCTATAACGAAGCCCGCAAGCTTGTTTCGCGTGTCGACAGCACCGACCCGCAGGATTATATGGACTATCTGAAAATCGTCTGCATGCCCGTGGATTACTTTACGAAGCTCAAGGGCATGTATACGGCGGACTGGCGGCGTTATTTTATATTTATCAACACGCATTGCAGCGTGCGATTGCAGCGCACGGTCAAATTCCATGAGATAGGGCATCATATGCTGCACAGGGATTCGAACTGCGTTTTCAAAGAGTTTGAGCTATACAATATGGCCAACGATATGGAACTTGAGGCGAACGTGTTCGCAGCGTCCATACTGATGCCGGATAATGTGGTTTACGAGTATGCCCGTGAGGGGCGCACGATCGGGGAAATCGCTATGCTCACTGGTATGGATATGAACCTTGTGCTTATCAAAATGCACGATATGCAGCGGCGCGGGTATGATTTTTGCATTAGCGATTATGGAAAATCGGATTTTTTGAGGTAAAACTGATTGAAATGCCGGCCCTTTTGGAGATTGTTGGTTTTTAGCTATAAACAACAGATTGATGCAAGTCTTTCACTATTATCAATCTTCTGCCGCCTAATGTGTATTGTATACCTGCAAAAGAAGTGAAAGACTAAAACCCACTTTGTACCTACCAAAGTGGAAACAAACTCCCCACTTCGGTATTTCTTAAATTATGTAGGTTTGTCAAACATGATGGACAGCATAGGCACGAAGGAAGTCGTTGGGAGAGCTATACTGTAAAGGACGCATTGGACGGTTATTGGAGGCTCTTGGATGCACAGCTAGCTGTGCATTGAAATCGGCGAGAGAGTAGAAGCTGTGAGTATCGTAAAAGCGGCGCTGATCCTCGCGGTGACTGCGTTCCACCTTACCGTTGTGACGGGGCGTGTATGGGCGAATCAGCTTGTGCCGGATGCCCAATTCAGAAGCCGTTCTTTCAAAGAGCGTGACCAGCTCACGTTTCGACTGTGCGAAGCGGTTGGTAAACTCAAAGCCGTTATCAGTCTGCACACACTCAACGGCGAACCCCTGCTTCTTGAAGAAAGAATATGTTTTCTTCAAAAAGTCTGCTGAGGAATAGGTGTTTTGCTCCTCGTAGGCCGCCAGATACCGCAGTCTTGAGAACTCATCGATAGCGGTGTACTGGAACAGCTTTAACCCGTTAGGACGGCAGGCGCGAGGGACCACCTTGACGTCGATCTGAACACGCTGACCGGGATATGTCATTTGCTCGTAGGGCCTAGGCTTGTACGGCTGCTTATTTGGTTGTTCGGGCAAAGCGCCAAGACGTTTGAGCACCCGGTACAGGCTTTCGGGACAACGGGTGTATCCTCGCTCCCGCAGCCTGCACCACAAGTCGATCAAGCCCAGCGTTGGATTCCTTCGCCGCATATCCCGAATCAGCTTGAGCTCGGCTTCCGTATGCTGATTGGGATGGGAATGCGGACGCTTGGAGCGAGCGGCAAGCGACTCGATCGTTCCGTCGTACCTTGACAGCCAGAAGTAGATGGATGAACGGGGACGGTTATACTTCCTCGACGCTTTGGATACGCCATATTTCAGAGCGTAGCATATTAGGGATTGCCTGTACTTCATGTCCTGTGTTACAGTTGCCATGAGGGATTTGCACTTCCTTTCGGTCATTGTTTTGTTCTTAGCAAACCCACAATAACCGATTTGTGCGAATCCTTCATCCTTTTTCTTCCTGTTCCTCCCTCCTTTGTCCAAGATGTATTGTAGCCCTACAGGGGAGTGGGGGGGATAAACGGGCATGATTTGACATGTTTAAGCAAGAATGTTATAATGACAAAATATATGTACCATTGCACCAATAACAAAGCATAGGCGCTCGCTGGTTTTTGGCTTGACCTTGGAGGGATAATATGTATGAAAAACTAACCAATTTGTTCTTGAATAACCGCAACAATGTTAATCATGGTATACGCTATAAGCAGAGCGAAGTTTCTTATCCCGAACTAATAACGAAAGCTAAACTGTTAGCTAATAAAATTAAAGAGGTCCAAACGACTGGCCTTGTTACTATGGTAATGGGAAATTCTACTGAGTATGTTGTTGCATACCTTGGAATACTTATTTCAGGAAATGCTGTTATGTCCATTAACTATTATCAATTAATTAGACATATCAAAACCGTGTGTAAAATGCCGGGAGACTTGTTGATTACTGATAAAACAAATTTCGAAAAAATTAAGGCCGTATTAAATTCATCTGGGAAATACGCAACAATCTTTATAATGGACGATACAGGCGTTGAAGTGGTTAATAATGCCGCTTTCCGGCAGTATCCTCGATCACCGGTTCATGCAGACGCTGCGCTCTTGTTGATGACAACCGGTACCACAGGAACGGAAAAATTTGTGCAAATATCAGAAGATAGCATTCTCTCTAACATCGAGGTAATATCTAGGTGTGATTTTTCGCAAAATCTGGAGAGTGAAGTAATTGTATTGCCGATGAACAGCTCGTTCATACAAATCTGCAGTATGCTTGAGAGCATTAGATTAGGTTGTTCAATTATAATACACGATGGCGACTATCGTTTTGAATCTATTGCACGCCATTTCTCGCCTAATTCCAAACAGTTATTATGTATAACGCCATCGTTGCTTTATATGATTTTGTCGCAGATACACAGGGAAGATACTATGGGGTATTTTAGTGAAAACACCATACTGGTTCTCGGTGGAGAAGAGTGTAGCGCACAGAAAATCCATATGTTCAAACAAAAGACATCTGCAAGACTAATTATTGGATACGGATTGACAGAGGCAAGTGCACTGGTGAGCTGCATGAACATGAACGATATAAATAGCCATCCAAGCTCGGTAGGGCGATATAGCGATAATGTTCAAATAAGAATACTGCCAATAGAAAACCTTACCGATTACGGTGAAATCCTGCTGAGAGGTGAAACCATTGCATTAAAATATTACCCAGAGGAAATCGTTACGGACGATGAAGGATGGCTTCACACTGGTGACTTGGGATACATAGACAAAGATGGGTATTTATATGTTAAAGGCCGAATCAAGCGAATAATTATTTCAAGTGGAAGAAACATATCTGCCTCGCTAGTTGAGAGTGCCTTACAATCAATAGACGGAGTTGCACGTGCTCGTGTTTATGCAGTTCAAAGTGATGGTGCAGGAGAAAGAGTCGCAGCGAAAATACTTGTAGACAAATCAAGTGAAATAAGTGTCAGTATAGTCTTGAGATATTTGCGCAGTACGCTAGAACCTCATGAAATACCCAGTCAGATAATTGTGTGTGATTCGGAGGAAGAATATGGATATAAGTTCTAATTATAAGATTGAGTCGGAAGCTGACTTCATCAAGTTTCTGTTGGATGTAATAGAGTTAGATGAAGCACTAGTAGACATAAATTCTGATACTCGTTTGATTGAAGATCTTATGTTGGATTCTTTGCAATTAATTAGACTTATTACAGAGATAGAAGCAAAGTTTAACACGCATATAGATATATCAACCTTGCTTGACTCTGATTCTAGGACTGTGGGGGAATTATTTAGGATGACTACATCACAGAAGAAGTGAGGTACCGTCAATAGTTTTGCGCAAATCAATTTGCCGCTTGGACAGCGTCAGTTAACCGGCAGAAACGATGGTATCGGAGAGTTCCTCCAGAGCCTTCATGCACATGTAGCGCTTTGTTCCCCAGACTGTGCTGACCACATGGCGCAGTCGGGCACAAACCAGCATCAATGCGGAGTGCCCGTCGGGGAAGGTTCCGACCACTTTCGTTCGGCGGCGGATCTCCCGGTTCAGCCGTTCCAGGACATTGGTGGTCCGCAGCTTCGTCCAGTGGGTTGCGGGGAAATCCATATAGGTCAGGGTTTCTTCAATCCCTTTCTCGACCTTATCGGCAGCCTCCCTTAGCTTCATTTCCCGAAGCTTTGCGGCAACCGCGGCAGCCTTTTCCCTTGCCGCTTCTTTGTCCTCCTGGGCATGGATTGCCTTGAGCATAGCCGCCACTTGCTTCATCTTCCCACGAGGTACCACCGAGAACACGTTCCGGTAGAAATGTACAACGCAACGCTGGTATTTGGCCTCCGGGAACACCTCTCCAATGGCTTCCAATAAGCCGAGGCATCGGTCTCCCACAAAAAGCCTGGTGCCCTGCAAGCCCCGTTCCTTCAGGCTGACCAGAAAGGACCGCCAGCTTTCCTTATCTTCTTTCATGCCCTCCGTAGTACCGATGACCTCTCGATATCCGTCTTTGTTCACCGCCATTGCCACCAGAATCGCCACGTTTTCATACTCGCCGCCCCAGTTGCGTTTCAAGTAGATGCCATCCAAATATACATAGGGGTACTCGTATTGGAGCCTCCGTTCACGCCATTCCTCAATATGATCGTAGACCTTCTTGTTGAGATTGCTGATCGTCCCAGGAGATACCTTCGTACCCCACAGGGCTTGCGTAATATCTTCTACTCTCCGTACAGAGACCCCCGCCAGATACATCTCGATCAACGCTTCTTCCACGGAGGACTCCCGTCTTTGGTAGCGTTCGATAATCGCCGTTTCAAAGGCGACGCCTTTCAGCTTGGGCATCTTCAGTTTTACATTCCCGGACGTCGTTTGGAAATCACGTTCGTAGTGACCGGCACGGTACCCCTGACGGTCCTGCGTTAGTTCATATTTCTCGGCATTGGTCAGCGCCTTGACTTCCTCTTCCAGCAGACCGTTGATCGTTTCCTCCACGCTGGTTCGTACCAGTTCCTTTAATTCCTGCTTTATCATTCCCTCGTTTAACTGTATAATCTTGTTGGTGGACATTCGTTGCAGCCTCCTAATATAGTATTGGTGTGCTTACTTCTACTTTACCAAACGGCTGCACCGATGTCCTCCTTTTTTTCGGTGCTTTTTCTTTTTGCGCAACTTATTGTACCTTATCTAATTTAGTATTGGTGTGGTTACTTCTACTTTACCAAACGGCTGCACCGGTGTCCTCCTTTTTTTCGGTGCTTTTTCTTTTTGCGCAATTTATTGTACCTTATCGAAACGTAAGTTAAGAAAGCAATTTCCCAATCCATATTTCGTCTTTGTCAACAAATCTATTCCCTGACACTACTACATCAATTTGTCCAATTCTTTGGTCGTACAGTAATTTAATTTGGTCTTCTGATTAATTTCTGTAGCAAACTATCTTATAAACCTGACGTTCATTTTCACAGATTTCCCGGAAGATATCTTGGATTCTGCTTACCTCTTGTATAATGTTTTGATTGCGTAAATATATTGTATCAAGCAAAAAATCTAATTTCGACCATAACGTAGAATTATGCTTTAGGACAGAAATTAATCCAAGTGGTATTTGATCCTTATACCTTTCCTCCAGCGCTTCAAGTAAAACTACAATTGAGTTCTTCTGTCTAATAATGGGTGTTAATTGATACGACAGAAATTGGGATGCAAATTTACCATATATGGAATAATAGTCCTTCACAATTTGAGATATATTGTCTGCCACACTTTCGGCCGCAGTATACCCACTATAATACTGAACGTTTTCAATTTCGACCGTAATAGTCTTATACATATCAAAGCACCAAGTGAAAGGGTTATTATTTTTTCCATATTCTGGCAGCAACTCACTAGCTATGTAATACAGAGACTGGTTGCTATCCATACTATGCGTCCGCTCTGCCGCATTGATTATGCTTTCAAATGGGAGAATACCATTTACTCTAAAATACGGATCAGCTATATGTACTGTTCTATTGGCAAGGTTAATGTCCATTATGCAAATAAAGTGGAGCGTGCGATCTGCTTGTGGCAATACTCGGGATATTTTAGCATATTCGTCTCGCAAGTCAGATACAATAATGGGGATTAATAAGCATATGTTATTATCTGTATATCTTTTTATTTTTTCAATATCAAATAACGTGGAATACCGCACTGATTTTATGCAATCATACACTCCGACTTTTTTTAGATTATATGCAATATAACTATCGTAATGGTCACGCCAAATTGACTTTGGCTTTTCTGCAAAGATTAGCATATTGTCCGGAGAAAAGTACTCGGAAATTTCTTTTGTTGTTTGGATATCACCAAACGTGTCTTGCGAAAAAAGAAAGGCACCATTTGTATAGTACAAACTTATCCACAGCTTATCTAGATACTCTAAATTTGCGCTTATTGCATAGAAAAAGCAGTCGGAACCAATTTTTAAGTTTTTTACATTTGATACGCCGATTCTATTGTTCATTGTATTCCTCCCGCATATATCGTTTTGCCTGTACCTTATACATCGTGGCATACTCGCCATCTAGCGCCATCAACTCCGAATGTGTTCCTTGCTCGATTACACGCCCGTCTTCCATCACATTTATTTGCGCCGAGTCCGTTATATTGGGAAGATGATGCGATATAATCACCATGCCCTTACCGGAGAGATTATTCGAAATAGCGTGCATGGTATCAAAGTCACTCTTAGCATCAAGATAGCTTGTCGGTTCATCAAGAAGAAATACTTTTGCATTTTGCGCTGTAAATATGCGTGCTATGGCAATCTTCTGTTTCTCTCCACCCGAAAGGTCTACGCCATCCTCATAGAGTTCTTTTCCGAGATGAGAGGCATATGTCAAACCGTACCGATCGAGGACGGAGCCTATGTTGAGTTCATCACCTGCTGCAATAATCTCCTCAGAGCAAAACTCAGAGTCCATGGCGATGTTTTCTTCAACACTTGCAGCGTATATATTGAAATCCTGAAAAACACACGAGAAAAGCCTTCTGTATGCAACTAAATCAAATTGTTTTATGTCCGTACCGTCAAGCAATATGCTGCCCTTCGTCGGGTCATAAAACCGCAATAAAAGTTTAAATAGGGTGGATTTGCCCGCTCCATTCAATCCCACAATTGCTGTCTTTTCGCCCAAATGAATTTTCATATTGACATCATTGAGTATCTGCCTGCCTCCCTCCAAATAGCAAAAGGATACATTCTTAAACTCAATCATGCTTTCAGTTGTGACCTCTGGTATGGATTCACCGCACGAAAGCTGACTATTGAGCGCAAGAAATTCCAACATCTTCCCTATGTATTTTGTGTTAATTGCCACATGGCTTCCCTTGTCGATTAGGTCACTCACCGTCCATTGCAAGTTTGACACACCTCTAAGGATTGTTATCACATTGCCTACGCTCAGCGTTTTAAGTACAAGCACATCGTAGCTCATCTTTGCAAACAGCAGACCGTCTATTAATACGGAATCTGCTATAAACTGCACAATCAAACCTAGCACCGCAATGCGCTTGCCAAATCTCTGTGCCAAGGAAAGCATGTCAGCATAGTTCGCCTTGTTTTTTTCTTTGTATATTGTACTAAGATTATTAATTTTGATTTCTTTTATATACTCTGGCAAATAGAATATGCGATTGAAGTATTCGCTTCTCTTGCGCCTTTTCGTCATATTGATGTCATAGGAATATCGAAGTCGATTCCTGCTGATCATCGTTATACCATTTATAAGAAGAGCACAAATGCAGAACACCAAATACACGGCGGAAATAGACCACAGGATAGTTACCGTTCCGGCAAGCGATATAATCAAGGCAATTATTTCAATACTCTCATCAAATATATCAAACACCTTTTGATCGGCATTTTTTACAATCAAGTAAAATGTCTCATAGAATTCGCTATCCTCATAGCGGGCGATATCAAGCGAAATCGACTTTTCCAGAATAAGAGCATTAATGTGCTCCGTGATCTTATTCTTCGTCGTTTCCCTGAAATAATCAGACTTGATATGCTTGACGATTCCAGACAGCAGCATTGCTCCCCCTACTACAAGCACAAACGGCAACGTTTCTACAAAGTTGCGGCCCTGTATAACGGAATCCGTGATGAGACCGAGTAAAATCAAATTAAAGGCCAAATTTGAAAGACTGCGTAGTACTGAATCGATTATGGCAAGCAAGCCATACCCCGGTGCCTTGCGCATGACCAACGATATTGCATAGAAATATGCTTTAAATGTCTTATTCATAGTTGTACCTCATTGTATTTCCCCGCTTGCATGATGAAGAGCTCATGATATAGCCCGCCGGCGTTCATCAGTGCTTCGTGCGTTCCCATCTCAACGATCTGCCCGTCATCTACCACATAGATGCAGTCGGCATTTCTCACCGTTGCAAGACGGTGTGACACAAACAGGATTGTCTCTCCTGAAAACCGCTCCAACATATCGCTATAAAGCTGTTCTTCGGCCATAGGGTCAAGCGCACTTGCAGGCTCATCGAATATAATAAATTCCGCATTTTTAATGCACGCTCTTGCGAGTGCAACCCGTTGCATTTCTCCGCCCGAAAGATTTATCCCATCTTTTTCAAGTTCGTTATAAAGCTGCGTGTCAATGCCGTTAGGAAGCTTTGCTATAAGCTTATCTAAACCAATTTTGTTAATTACAGCATCGAGTGTTTCCGTGCTCTCATCAGTATCAGATATCCCCGAAAGTATATTTTCTCTTAGAGAAGTTGCAAACAGCTTGAAGTCCTGAAACACAACCCCGAGCTTATTATAATATTGCGTCAAGTCGTATTCACCGATCTCGTGATCGTTTATAAGGATTTTCCCAGAATAGCCTTGATAGAGTCCCATGATAAGCTTGATGATTGTAGATTTTCCCGAGCCGTTTTTTCCAACGAGCGCGATTCGCTTGCCACGCTCTATTCCAAACGATATATCCTTCAACGTCTGTTGCTGCGCTCCAGGGTAACTAAACGATACGTTTTTGAACTCAATCCGATTGAGCCGCTCCATTTGACGCTTCGCTTCGAATTCCACTGTTTTTTCGCTCTCGTTTTCAAAAGTTAGAAAGTTATCAAAATCGACAAGCAAAGCTTTGTTAGTCTGAATCGCGCCGATGCCACTCATAACGGCGATCACACGATTTGACAACATCGATATCGCCATTATTGCAGCAGAAAAATCACCGATCGTCATCTCACTCCTTTCGGTGATGCTGTATAGGATATAAATCAGCGGCGCTATCAGCGTAAAAAGCAACGTTATCACTTCGCTCAAAACTCTATCCACTGTTATGATTTTGAATCTTTTCTTAATGATGCTTTGAGACTTCGCATAGTTTTCGCGAAAAATCTTCTTGATCAAATTTACGACATTAAACAGACGGAATTCCTTTGCGGCATTTGGGGTATAGATCATGCGCTTGACGTATTCTTTACCCCGATCAGTCATAGTCAATTCGTGCGCCGCGGCATATTCATGCTTTGCAACGCGCCTACCAATCAAACTCGTTATAATCAGGCTCGGGATGGCAAGCGCAAGCATCATTGGGTCAATCATAAACAGAATTACAGCAAGTACCAACGCTACAATACCGTTCCCCAAAGCATCCGCGATGCCATCAAGCACGCGATTCATAAATTTTGGTGCGTCCTTCACCCGTGTATATAAATGATAAAACTTGTTGGAGACAAGTGCATCATAGGACATAGCGCCGACCTTTGTGTAAATTGCGTCAGAAACCTCACGTTCTAATTCGAGGCTATGCTTTTCTCGATATATGGTTTTATAATAATTGTTAAAGGTATAGTAGCACAGCGAAATGGAAATCATTGTTCCAAGCGCGATAAGAACCTGATGCCATGCCGCGGAACTTTCTAGTAGGTTCAGAATATATCTAAGGAAAACAACATTCCAAAGGGCAGCATACCCCCCTATAGCCACACAATTTAAGGTGGCCAGAGCAATTCTCGGGCGATTTTTACTGAACAACGCTTTTGATTGCATCAAATGGAGGGTCCCCCTTTGATTTCTAGTATTGCAGTTAGAATTTTTTCAATCGAATTTAGCTTATCATAAGCCAAATACTCGTCAGGTATATAAATGCCATAATTATCCTCAATTGACACAAATATCGAGACGAACTGCAGTGAATCGAAGATTAGTTCTTCGCTATAATCGTTAGTATTATAGCATATCCCGCTATCGTCTAAAATAGCAAGCAAACCCTCTAGCTCGTTAGATTTTACCGTATCGCTATTCATGATTCATACCTCCCTAATTACATTACATTCCGCCGTACTGTTATTCATGTTCTATTGTTAATTAATTCAGTGAATACAGGATATTTACCTTCTCGATAATCTTCCTTGAGAATTTCGTATACAACATCAACATCATATAAGCAGGATTCTGCAGAAAACTCCAAACGCTTTGGGCAGACAGCGTGCCCGCAAACAGGGAAAATGGGGCATTCCCTACATTTTTTACTCTTAACCTCATGTGAAATCCACCTTTCCTCCTTGGCAGCATCAATTACAAATTGGCCATCGCATATATACCCTATAGAACTATCCGACGCACTATCAGCACGATCCACCATATTCGAACACTTGTAAATATATCCATCATAGTTTAGAATATATGAATTTTTCTTGCAAGCTTCACACATGTATTTCTTTTTATCCAACGCCTCAGCATACGGTTTTACTCCATACTCAATTCCAATCGACATAGCCTTAGTACTTATATTAGCATCGTCATGTATAAGACTTTTGTTCTCCAATATCGATTTACCACCATAATCCATTACACGATGCCAAAGTACTGTAATTCGAGGATCTCCATTGACTATATCGCTAATTGCTTTTGCATAATCATCCAAATTGGCACAGTTTAGGGTTGAAATATTAATTCGGATCACCAAATTATATCTTCGTTGAATCTGCATAATGGACTTTAAGTTTGATACAATTATATCATATGAGCCAGTTCCATCCTTTAAAGGCCTTTGCTTATTATGATGAGCTGCATCCCCATCCAGTGTAACTTGATAATCATACACTTTACAATTAAGAAGTTCCCTCATACGTTCCTGGGTTAGTAAATATCCATTTGTAGTTATTCCGGCTAAAACGGGCTTTTTGTTCTCTTTGCATATGTTTATTATTTCCCGCATCATTGTCGTTATTCGCGCATACTCCAATAATGGTTCTCCGCCAAACCAGTTAATGTACAGACTATTAAATCGGCTTATATTGTTTTCTATATATTTATAGATTCCTTTGGCAACCTGATCACTCATCTTTGAGGGAACATGCGATTGGTAGCAATACGGACATGCAAAATTGCAATTTTGAGTTGGGATTATAGTTAATTCCAACCTGTCTTCGCTATATTTTTCTTTCTGTTGGTAATTTTTCGCCAACTCCCATTCATCTATGCATTGATCAATTATAAACTGTCTATTATTCAGGGCAGTAAATAATCTTGATTTAAAGCAGCTTACTAGTTCCCCCTTACCGAGACTGTTTTTTATCTTGAAAAACTCTTCAATATTTTCTTTTTGGTCTAAAACAAGAAATTGGTCATAAAGATAATTCCCAATAATCAGAGTGTTAGGGTCTAACTCTAAATAAAGATTATACATGGAAAGCTTGTATTCGTTCATAAAGCAACACCCTTTCTTTTATAAATTAAATTGTCACCCTCAATGCCGTGTTCTGATAAAACAATATCGTTCCCTTCAACTTTAATTTCGAGAAATATTCCGTCGTAGAGGTCTGTTCTATAATAATCTCGACCAACACGTATGAGGTTATATTCTTTATTATTGATCACAATATACACCCTGTTTCCATCTCTACTGATTACAACGTCTGGATAAATGGTATTTGTATATTGCCCCTCAATGCCATAGTCATCAGTAGATTGAATGGACTTCATCTTTGCTCGCTTTCTATCCTGCTGAAAAGAATCAAAAAATTTGAAACGTGCATTCCATTTTTGTACGTTTTCATCCCTGTTTTCAGCAAGTGATAGGGCGTAGACTATCGGAAGCAATGAATTGCTGACATTCGTCATAATCGAAATATACATTTTTGCATTAACACAATACCCCAAAAACGAACTATAGCCTGGATAGTTACCAATATGGTACAATATCTTTTCATTGGCAATTTGCATTATATTTCCGCATACACTGCTAAAGTCATATAAAACTTCGCGGAAAGGTAGCCCGCCAAACGTATTTCTCTGTGGGACGCATGCCTGTTTAATAAAACTGTCGCATGTAAATAAGAAATTGTGAGCAAACAGCCTTGCGATTTCATCAGTATTTAGCACCAATCCTAGTCCAGAATCAAATGACTCCATTATAATTAAATCACCCCTTATAAACCTCTTTTCTTTTCGAATATACGGCAGTGCCATATTATGTTGGTTGCCTTTGTCAAACTCTTCAATAAACGCTATTTTCTCTATTCCGGCAGGTTGAAAGATACTCTTCTCAATGTAGCTTTTCCAACTCATCCCCGTTATATATTCAATCACATATTGTAATATGACAAAAGGCATGGATGAATAATTATATTGTTTTCTGAACTTCAATATATCAAACTCGTCATTGATTACATTAACTACAGTTGAACTCGACTCATGACTCAGCAAGTAATGTTTTAGGGCGTTATTTGTTATACCAATGCTATGCGTTAGCACATCATTAATGGATACGTATTTTGCAAACTCAAGGTCGGCAAAAGCAGGAATCCCGTAAAGTGCTTTTTGTATAGGGCTTTCCATATTAATTCCTTCGACCACACATAGCTGAAAAACAGCTGCAGAGATAAACATCTTCGTGACGCAACCCATAGGAAATCGTGTATTTCTATCTATTTTTCGATCCCTATCAATATCTTCAATCCCAAAACATTGTATAAACTGCCCCTTTGGGCCATGGCACACAATGCTGCAGCACGGTGCATGTCCCCTGTCAATTTCTTGTTTTATTGCTTCAGATACTTGTTCAAACATCTTCATTCCCATCGCCACTAAAAAAATCAATGCATATGTTATATAGATTTTTCATGTTTTCTTTTGATGATAACTTAAAAACTGGTAATTCGAAATGCTCTGCAAGGATTCTTTGCGCAGATTCGAGATCCGCGTCGGCGGCGTAATACACCTGGTTACTCAAAAAAGTTTGTTGCATCTTTCGATCTAATGGAGAAATCACCAAGGCAATAATATTGGCTCTACTCATTATTTTAAGATAGTCTATTGTATCTTTAATGTATGAAATAGAGTCAAATACATTTACGCATAAAATGATTGCGTCCGGCAATGTGCCCAATAGAAACTCATGCTGCGTCAAAGGATACATATCAGTGTTTCCGAAATCAGTCGGAATAGTGTGAGACTGAGACCCAACAACAATTATGTCAGGAGACATTGATTCTATATGCGCCATTAAATCATTGATGTACTTAACTGCGCAATCACCATGTATTGTAATCTTGTTACCATAACCGAATGGATAAGTTGCTTGGGCTCCAAATAAAGCCGAACTCGGTTCACTACCCAAAAAGCCGACATTATATCCGCTTTCCTCAAGCAACTGTTTCAATTCAATCTGCACAGTAAATTTTCCTTGTTGGCTGCTTGTACCCCATACCCCCAATACGGGCTTACCTATCATATGCAATTTGCTTGACGTAACATAACTGCTATTGCGATATGGCAAGACTGGGGGATAATATATACTTGCCCCCTGTGCTCTCAACTCCTCTAGCAGCATTGGATAATCGCTCAGATCATCAAATGCATATACGTTTTTTTTATATGTGATGCACTTGTTTAATAGTAGCGCAATATAATCTTTTTTCGTAAGAGCGGATAATTGATGTACATGTCCAAGAATAAGTGTATCAAACTCTTCTTCCCAATCGAATGAGTCAATATTCTCAACAAAAGCATCACCACTAGTATGCAATAAGCTGGCAACATTCTTCCCAACGTTGCCATTAAATTTTGAGTCACATACCTTTACTAAATCAATATCTAAATAATCTTTAAAACGAATAACACTATGAATCTCTTTGTTGAACGGAAATGTTATTGCTGTTTTTATTTCAAAATCGCATCCTTTTGGTAAAAAGTTTTTCTTCTCTTTATTAATGCTTACAGCACCTTGCTTCAATCTTGCAATAGCTTGTTCACGTGTTGCACCTTTATTCAACCATTTACAGAGCAGTGCGGCAAAATGTGGCGCAACAAAACTAGCACCTGCTAAATTGCAAAATGTGCCGCCTTTCCAAGGTATCCTTTGTTCCAATCCCATCCCGATTATATTGATTCCTTGATCCAAAACAACTTCATAGGATGACAATCTAGTCCACTTTACACTTGTATCAACACCAATTACATTATCAAAGGCTGCAGGATATGAAACGACACCTCTATTGTCAAATGCAGCAACAATTATAATACCCTTTTCCGTGAGAGCTCTACATACAGTATGCAGATAAGGCAAATCTTCGCAGGCCGTTATCCCCAAGCTTAAATTAATAACACGACATTCGATCTTCTGATATATGTAATCAAGGACGGATGCCAAATCCATTAGTGCAGACTCATCACTGTTGTATATTTTAATTGATAAAATATTTGCAGAAGGGAAGCAGCGTTTTGCTACATAAAATACAGCCGTACCGTGGCCAATAGAATCAGAAAAATCATTTGTGATGCCGTCATCTGATAAAGTCAATCCATCACACTTCCAATTCTGAATTCCTGGATGGTCTAGATCTACGCCAGTATCTACCAATACAAGATCGTATGTCATGTTTCCTCTCCCACGCTCACAATCGGCAAAAGACATTTCTACATCTTGAGGGCATTTGGATTCACGCCTTAGTTAGCAACACACAAATCCTTTTTCTTTATACAGGGTCACACTATAGCTTCTTTTTGCTGTAGGCTTAATAAGTTTTCTTTTCATTAGCAGCACCAAAATCCTTTTTCCTTATACAGTGTAAGTTTGGTCTTTTTTGCAACCGGTTTCTTTAATTTAATGTTTTTCATTTTTCACAACCTCTCTGCGCACTTCAAACGCATCAGTGTAACGTTTAGTTTATGCCCCCAAGATGAATTTCTTCTATTATATCATTATTCCAAATCAGGTCAAGCACAATCTGCCATAATTAACTGTAGGATTGTAGGGCTACAATACATCTTGGACAAAGGAGGGA
>OIZQ01000334.1_pt1 | contig 26931 bp, 37 predicted proteins | sample 1588491 | NCBI WGS metagenome assembly OIZQ01 (sample SAMN03283262) | human gut metagenome | biome: human-associated habitat; material: feces | host: Homo sapiens | place: USA | collected 2013
CGGCTTTGTTCGCCAGCGTGCCGATCTTGCCGTCGTTGGTTATATTGCCGTGGGTATGATTTTCCAATGCCGCACCGACTTGTTGGGCGGAAACCTCGTGCGGATTATCTGTGTCATCAACGTGTGCGGCGAACTCCTCCGGAGTTACGGCCGTTCCGGTCGATACTGTTGCTGTGACAACCGTTCCGTTGGTTATGGAGATGATAACATTGACCGTTTTTTCAACAATTTCAGCACTTCCAGCTGTCGGCAAATATTGGGCATCATCGCCTGCATTGGCATATCCATATAGGATTTCCGCGTTATTATTATCAGGGTCAGTGGCGAAAAGTCCGATCTCGCGTAAATAATATCCGCCAACAGCATTACCGGGTCGTTTGGTGCCCACCGTTACTGTGTTGTCACCATTTACGCGCAATCGCGTTACGGGCTGCGTATCTTTTTGGTTTATCAGCGCGGTGCGTTCAATTTCCAAGCTACCATTTAAATGCCCGTCTCCGAATGCAAACTTGCTGAAATTCAGAGATTTGCTACTGTCAGCCTGTATCTTTGACAGTGCAATCCGGCCTGCATTTGTCAGAAATAATCCACCCGAAAAACCCATTTTAGTTCACCTGCCTTATGGTTAAAGTCTCAACGTCGTGTAAAATCAGGCCGATAGCTAGTGACTGATAGATGGGCTGTTGCAATTCCAACACCAATGCGATCCCAGCTGCGGCTGATTGCTGCAACATTCCGCATACTGCTTCCTGTCTGCCAAAAAATGCAGTTGGCACATCCAATTCGTCTACGGTCAGCGTTACTGCAGCGGTGCCTTCTGACAATGCAATCGCAGATTCATCTATGCCGATCAGCGCCGCAGCAGCCCGGATTAGCGTATCGGCGTCACCGCCCGAATAGGCCGCCAGCATTTTTGTAATAATCATCAGACGATAGGTAGCATCATCCATGCCCACACGCGACACGCCATAGGTATCTCCAATGCGATCCAATACAACGCCTGCGGCTGTGTTCAGATCGCGCCATTCCCGCACATCGCGCAGCGCAGCATCTATTACAGCAATACCGTCCGCAAAAATTCCCATAAGTTTGCCGATGTTTCCATTCGGGTTGTGGTTGTATGCGCTGGTCAGCATACTCAGCATGCGTTCATGCAACGTCATACGAACACCACCTTATTTCCATCCGTGGAAGCGGTTTGCCGTGAGGACACAGGTATATTGCTGGTGCTGTAGGCTGCCCCATCGCCGCTTATGGCTATCGTGTAGTCCTCAACGCCGTTCACCTGGTTGATCTGTTCGATCAATCGCGTATAGTACACGCTGACGCCGACGCCCAGCGCGGAAACGTATGCGATCAGAGCTGCCTGAATACGCGCCTGCACATCACTTGCTGCATACCCGGCTGCGACCTGTAGATTGCTGATTCGCATCCATACACTGACTGTAGTTGGGCGTGAGAATTTGACGATCTGATTGTTGCCGGATGCGTCAACAATCGTTACGCTGGTACCACCATAAGTCTGGATGCCAGCGGCCTTGCGCGCCCATATTGCTGCTGCGATCGCCAAGTCCTGCCCGCCGTATACGACGGCCTCCACGCTGTGTGGAGGCAATCCGGCTGCGTTCGTGCTGGCCGTGTTGTTTTCATGTACTGCAGCGTGTTGTACACCAATCACAGTCATGATTTCTTCACGGATCGCGTCCGTGTTGGCACCGCTTGCGCGCTTCACGCTACGGTAATATCGGGCGCGGAATTCTCCCTCTGTCTCGCGGCTTCGGCCGCCGAAAAATGCAGCTGCGTTTGTTACGGTATCTACATCCGCAATGGGCGTGACAATGGTCGTAATCGTCGCCGCTGCAGCATTGCCGTCCGGCCCTACATCATATGCCTGTGCTGATACAGTCGCCTGCCCATCCGCGTCAATCGTGGCATCGGTCAAAGTTACGAACCGGGATTTATTGGTAGCTGCTACGATCAGCCCCTTGGGAATTACCGTGCCGACAGACCCGGTGAAGGTCAGTTCCCCGACCGCCTTAGCTGCACTGTAAGGCCGTATGCCTATAATTGCGCCAATGCGCGCAAGCGATATGCCGGTCGCAGTATCAACAAAGCCAGCGTTGTAAACATCCTCCGCGAGTTGCCAAATCAGCCCGGAAAACCACGCGTAGATTCGGAGCATCAATCCCAAGATACTGCGCACCGAAAGATTGATGTCGCTGCCAAACTTGGCCTTTGCCTGCTGCTCATATGCGTCCAGAAGCTCTGCATAGCTCGGTCTGCGGAATCCCGCTGGTGTAAGCCCCCAGTCATCCATCGCTGTTCACCTCCCCGGAGATCATGCTGCCGTCCACAAGCTGCGCCGTGAAGCGCACGGTCACTACCCGGTCGCTGCGCGCGATGTCCAGCATGTCGATTCGTTTTACGGTCGGCTCCTGATAAATCGCCGCCGATAGGATCTCCCTGATTTCCGTATCCGCTACACCATCATCTGCAAGGATGCGCGGATAGTCTGTTCCATGCCGGGTATCCAGTTCCCAGTCCCCAATCCACGCCTGCAGTGTTACGCGCACAGCCTGCGCAATGTCCGCAGCGCCGTCTACAGTCAAAATATCGCCATCCGCAATCACAAGATCGTGCGTGTCGGCATCCACGTATAAGTTCATTGCGGGCCTCCTGTTTCTCTGCCTTCAGCGGGCGCGACATGGGTATGGTTGCCCATGTCAACACCGTTCAGTTTCAGCGTGCCGTTGATTTCTATGCCATCTGGTTTTACAGCAATGTAAGTGCCGCCCGCAGCCAGCACCAATGCGTTGGATGGCAGGCCGGACGGCGCCTTACCTCCCTTTGCGATTCCGCCGACGAATATGGCGTCAGTAATATCATGGTTTCGGTCGGTTGGCGGTTCTGCAATTTTTCCGTCCAGCGCGGCGTCGATGTCCTTGTCACAAATCACGATCAGCCCGATATCCCCCTTTTTGTACCATGGGCGTATTGTAAAATCGCCCATAGAAAGCGCAGCCACCGGCACGCCGGTAAGCTGCGGTTGGTTAGCCATAACGCCGTCTATATTGGTTTGCACCAATGGCTGCGCATCTATTGTCATGGTTTGCGCGTCAAAACGCACGACTTTCACCAACTCCGCGACTCGCAGATTTGCCGCGAGCCTCTCTTCGCGTGCAGACTTATTGTCCCGGTTGCTCATGCCGGAATCACCTCCATAATCGTTTTCCAGTCGCCACTACAGCCCCCTTTGTGTGTGACTTTTTTGACCATATAGCTGCCGGAGGTGGTTGAATCCTGTATTACGACCACATCGCCGACGCCAATATGATAATTCAAAAGGCATTCGCGTCTTTCGTTGCCTTCAGCTTCCGATTGTTGGGCGCGGGTCTTCTTCGTTGCCTTCGCCGTGGTATTCACCGTTTGGCTTTCGGACTTACTGGACGATTTAAGCAGCCCCGTTTGCGGGGTAAGCAGATAACCGGTCGTCACGCCCATATGGGGCGGGGCGATCACAATCTGACCTGTGCGCAGGATCAGGCGCGATTTGCAGTCTGTGCAGACCAGTGCGGTCAACACATCTTTCAGCTTTCCGGTGCAGACTTTCCCGCGCCTATAGGTAGGGTTTTCGGCCAGTAGGCACAACCCAACATCGACCCCAAACAGCGCAAGCAAGTCGCCGAGTATTGTTTGCGCATCAATCGGCCCTTTGTAGCTTTTGTTCACATATGCGCCAAGCCACTGCTGCAGACTGTCCGCCGCCGTGATTTTAGTCACAACGTCAATGTCGCCTTCTTCGTGGCTGAAGGACGCTACTGAACCCACAAAAATGGAACCCACATCTCCTTGGTACCCGGCATTAACGATAACCGGAACGCCTTTCGCAACAGCCGCGCGTGTAGATGGAGCCAGGTTGTAGATTTCCAGCTTGCAAATCGGTACCCCCGCGTCATCCTCGGACATTACCTCGAAGCTAAACCGCAAGTCGTCCAACAGATAGCGACTGATACCGATCTGCAGCGTAGCTTGCCGTCTCCAGAATCGCATGTCAGTCCCCCCGATCCACCAGCCAAAGCTTGACCGCCTGCCCAAAGTTGTCATACGTGATCGTGTCAATTTGATCGCCGTCCGCAGCGGCCGGGACGATCAGTGGAAGGGGATAGCGTTCATCTGAAAACTGCTCAAACAGAGGCTTGCCATACCGGACGATCTCTCCATAGCACAGCACATCATTATCAGGCACCGGAATGGATAAGTCCACCGTGAAAAAATCGCCTGCTTCATTGTATTTGAAGGCCATACGATAGGTCTTATCTGTCAACTTGATTTCTATGGAGCACGGCACCATATCTCCGGTGATGGGGATATACGCCCGCGCCGCCGCATCTGTCATGATCCGCATGTCAGTACCCCCTGTAGGTAGGATTTGTTCGGGCAGATGTGATGTCTGTATTCTTAGGCTGCGGATCGTTGAAGCTGGACACATAGTCTGCATAGCCGCTCGATGCGGTAACCAACCCTAAACTTTCCTCAGCCCTTGCGGACTTTTCAGTGATTTTGGATCGGGTCGCAGCGCGATCTGCACCGGACATCGTAAACGCCGCAATTGGCGCAAACGCCGCACCAGTCAAACGCATCTGCTGCAGGGTCAGTTTGAATGTAAACCCGCCCACGCCTGCCGCTTTGCTGCGTCCTATGGACAATGACGTAATCAGCATATCACTGTACATATCCTCACCTCGATAGGTTACCAAGTCCCGGTTTTGGCACATTGCAATCAACGTTGCCCGCTCACCGCCTATGGGAGACGTGATGGCACCTGATACAGATACTTTGACTGGGTCGGCTACTGCGTGATCGTCGATCGCGCCGCCTTCAATGGGATTGCTGGTGACCTTATTGCTATATGTCGCATCCTCAGATTCCACCACGCCCGAAAACGGTTGGAAGGCGACCGTCCCGCTGTCTCCGGTCAGATAGTAACTCACGCGATTCCCTCCTGTATTGCCTCTTGTTCAGCTTCTTCTGCACGCAGACGCTCATATTCATCCCGGATCACACGCCGCACACGTTCGTCGATCTCGGCCTTATCGGCCTCCGATGCGCTGCCTGACAAGCTGATATTGACATTCGGCGCGAAATGCAGCACTTTCCCGCCGCCCCGCGTGATCAGCTGCTCTGCTTTTTCGGCAGGGACAATAGCCGTGCCGCCCGGAAGGTAAGCAAGCTCGCCGCTGCGGGGGCCGTCGTTGATCCATGTCCAGCCGCCCGGATGGTCGTCCGTGCCGCGTGCATTGCGCGGGATAGTGGCTCCAACGCCGGAGACCGATGTTTGGATCGATACCGTGCCGATGCTGTCCGCCGCGTCCCGGATGCGGTTGAACTGCAGGATGATGCCGTCAGCGCCGGTCTTAGCCGCGCTGCCCATCGCATCCCACGCATCCGTGCTGTCCTGCGTGATGCCCTGATACATATCAGCGGACGTTGTCCCGATTTCAGCCATCCCCGCTTGTGCATCCGCTGTCTGCAGCTCCACGGTTGGGATTTCCACGGCCGGGATCTCTACCGTTGGAATTTCCATTTCAGGCAATTCTGTCCCTGCCTGATCCGCGATCGTCCCCATATTGTCCGCGATAGTGCCCGTTGCGTCGGCAACATCGGATGCGCCGCCAAATAATCCTGTGATCCAGTTGATCACCGCGCTTCCAGCGTCGGCGATCCAGCCAATGATTGTGCCGACTACCTCGGCGATGACACCAAGCACCTGTCCGATCACTTGCAGGATCGGGGCGATCGCCTGCAACACAGGTGCGATCAGCCCCAACAGCTGCGCGATTGGCGGCAGGATCGCCTGCGCTACGACTTGCAGAACCGGCATAATCGGCGGCAGGATCGCCGTGCAGATCACATTAAGAATTTGCATGATTGGCGGCAGCAGCGTTTGTGCCAACAGCGATATGACGCTGATCAGCGGCGGCAGCACGGTCTGCGCCACCATGGATATGATCGGGATCAGTGGTTGTATTACCGTGAAGATCACGCTCAGCGCGTCGGATAGCACAGGCAGCAGCGTCATGCCAAGCTCCATCAGGATGGGGACGCCTTCCGCAAACCCGTTGGCCAGCACGTCCACAAACTGCATCAGCATGGGTTCGATTGTCGGCCAAGCCGACAGAATCGTATTAAACAGCTCCGTCAAAACGGGTGTGAACTTTGCGCCCGCACCCGCGATAAAGTCCTGCCACATGCCCTTTACGCCCTTTAGGCCGTTGGTGTAGCTGCCTGCGGTGCGCGTGACGTCAGTCAGTGCGTCGCCTGACTGAGATACTATGACATTGAACCGAAGCTGCGCCTTGGTAGCCTCATCCAGCTCCGAAAACTGCTTGCGCAGTTCAGAAGCATTACCTTGGTAGCCCATGGAAAGCATGGATTGTTGGATCGCGGCCTCGTTCATGACAATGCCCAGCGATTTCAAGCCCTCAGTTTCTCCCATCAGCCCCGAACGAATCTTTGCAAAAGCATCCTCGTCGGAAATATTGTGGAAACTACCGAGATCGTAAGCGAGCGATGTGATCGACTTGGACATTTCGGCGCCAGCTTCTTCAGCCATGCCGAGGCCCTTCATCATAGCTTGCGAATCGGCCATGAAGCCTTTGATTTCCTCTTTCGATCGCTTCGCCGAAGAACTGAAGTTGTCGATCCATGCCTCGGCTCCAGTAGCCGCAGAGCCAAAAACAGTGTCAAACTTTGATTGCGTTTCCTCGGCATTGGCAGCGGCATCAATCGCGCTTCCAATGAACTCTTTTAAGAGATCGACGCCTTTTTTGATTATGGTAAGCCCGGCGATTACCTTAATCGCCGAGGCAAACTTGCTTCCTAATGTATCGGCGGCAGAGCCGCCGCGACGTCCCAGCTCATCAAGGTCGTCGCCGGATTTCCCAGCCTGCTCGCCCAGATCCTTCGCGCTCTTTTCCGCATCCTGCAGCGCCGTGCCCAGCGTGGCCTTGATCGCCTGTACAGGATGCCGGATCGCATTCGTGATATCGCTAAATACGGACTTTGCACCAGCCCCAAGCCCTTTGGCTTTGGCGGCAGCATTGTCCAGTGCCGCCCCAAGCCCGGTGCGTAGCGTTTTACCAAGGTTATCGCCATGCCGGATACTGTCCAACATAGCGCTACGCACCGCCGTTCCCATACCCGTGCTGGCACCGGACACACCGGAAAACGCCGTCTCTGCCCGCGTGCCGATCCCCTGAATGCTGGTGCCGATCTGCTCCAGCGCATCGGCTGTACGTTGGGATTCGTCCTGTATTTGCTCCTGTTTTTGCTGTGTCTCATCCAATGGGGCGGTATCGATCGCCCATTGTACGCCAAATGTCAGTCCGCGCTGGTCGGTCATGCTACCGCCCCCTTCCGTTACTTTTTCGTCTGAATCGCCGCAACGTACAGCTCCTTTGCGGCAAGGCACTCATAATAGTCGGCGGCATCCATCGCAGATAAATCCGCAAACGTGACGCCGCCGCTATCAAAAATGAGAAACCAGAATGCCTTATTGCGCTGCGCTCTCAGCGCCGCCTGCTCTCTGCTGCTTTCCCGGGCGAAGAAATCGTTCGATCTCACGGATCAGCAATTCGGCAGTTTCAATGTCATCCTGCTCGTCAAAATAGTTGAATCCTTTCTTGCTGACCTCGTGAGGGTTTACAACCACATTTTTGAACATCGTATCCATATACCGCAGCACATCCTTGTTGTCGCCAGACATGCCGCAGCGCTGGTTCGTTTCGAAATACCAGCGCGGGGAAACGCTCTGCAGCTCGAAATCCTGCCCATTTACATTCACCGTTTCAGTACGATACATCCCTCTATACCACCTTTCGCTTACGTTTTTGTATGGGTCGTGCGGCCCTTGATAGCGGGCCATTACTGCATATCAGCACGCGGGACGTAGATCGTGATCTCGCCGCCGCTGATCTCCTTGCCGCGCTCAATAGGCGGCATTTTAAGAATCGCACAGTTATCGGATTGCAAAATGAATCCAGATCTCGCTGTCGCATCCCTCACCACCAGCGGGAATGTTTTTCGCGCCCGAGCAATCCGCCGCAGGTAGGGCAGGGAGGCGGAATCCTGTGACAGCGAGAACGTCACTTTTGCGGATTTGTTGGAATTGCCTGCATAAGATACAGATCCGTCCAGCCCAACTTTGGGCAGGATCGAATCCTCATTGTCCTCGATTTTTATTGTGCTTCCTTCTGCGTATCCGGTGATCGGACGCTGATCCACCAGCATGGTCACATTGTCAAAGCTGTAAATATCCATGTTTTAGCCCTCCTCGGCAAGTCGAATACTGAGCGTGCCAGTTACATTTACACCGTGGACGCCACCCCGCAATGTGGCATGCCATACGATATCCGGCATGACGCGCTGCGCAATCTGTGCCTCGGTCGCATCCGCATATCGCGGCACCGTAACCGTAAACTGCGGCCGGTTGTCGATCGTGCGAATAATGCCGTTCTCAGCGGCGCTGTTCAACGCAGATATCACGGCGGCGGCAACCATGGCGAATCCGGTATCGTCATACGGGACATCGTCCGTGTCCACCAGTAGGTTCGTGATGGCGGCGCGCATAGCCTGTTTGATCTGCCAGCGGCCAATCACCACATCAATGAATTCACCATCGGCGCACACACCATCGCGCATATAATTGCGTTTATGATTGTTGACGTAGGTGTTGACATGATTTGCAAGAATCGTCCCCAGCGCGGTCGCATCTACATCTACGGCGGCGACCCCGCTGAGATCTTTCCATTTCCAGGTGACAGCCTGCGGATAGTATCCGAGCATGCGTCCCACCCACGCCGCATGCATGAAACTGTTGGCCGCATCAGGGTTGTAGCAGATGACCGCCTGTGCATCCGTCAGCGCCAGGGTTTTTGTGGCCGTCTGCGCAACCAGCAGCTTTTCGGCTTCTTTTTGGCCTGCGGCAAGATCTTGCCGGGACAGCACCGTAGCTGCCGCCCATGCGGCGATCGCAGTAATCTGCACATCTGTTGCCGCCGCCGGAATCAAGTAGTACCAGTCGTCATGACTGTCGCGCAGCGTATCCAGCGCATCGGTTATATCGTCGTTTGTAGCAGACGATGCGAGACCCAGCACAGCCACCGTTTCCGGCACACTGCCGGACAGCTCCGCATTGGCATATAGGGCTTGTGCAGCCTTACCCGCAGCTGTGGCTACAGCGTAGTCGGTCAACAGCGCATTCAACGACGTATACTCTTTGTAGGCTTTTTCACCTTCGAGGGTCAATATCAGTGGAACCAATGATTCGCGGGGCGTGATTTTGGTATCCAGACCTACGTGTACAACAATATCCTGTACCATATATCCTCCTAAATTTCTGTAATTGATCCGTCCGCAATGATCGGAATGTCGATCGTAGTCGTGCGATCAAATCGAACCCGCACGTCAAACCCATATTGTCTGGCGACTTCATCGATCATCAGATTGCTGCGGCACTGCACGTTCCCCACTTCCACGACTGCGATCCCATCCAGCAGTAGTTCGCGGCGGCCTATATGCAGCAGCCAGCTTATCGCACGTTCCGCCAGCTCTAATGCCTCATCGTCGCCGTAAATGCGGCCATCTCTACCATCGCGGTCGTAGCTAACTGCTGTGATGCTGATGGTGGCCTCAGCCGGCTCGCGCCGGTACTGCATGCCGCCATCCTGCCATATGCTTGCGCCGCCGAGCGGGATCAGCGCGCCAACGGGCTGATAGTATACCATCGGCGGGCGTGTCCCCGGCGCGGCTTGGTCGTGTAATAAAACGGGCTGCCCGAGAAAATCGTGCAGCCTGCGGCAAATGATATTCCGTACCGTTCTGATCATCATACCGCTGTTCCTCTGCGTTCTACGGTGTAGCGACGCAAGGTTCCAAGGTGGCCATAGTCCCGCGATCCCGTCACAGTATAGACGGCTTCATCCACCTCTACTTCAGCGCCGACGGCAAGCGCATACCCATCAGCATACAACTTGCGGGAATCGGCTGAATAGGTACCCTGCGGCGCGTACCGCAAATCTTCGTCCGACAGCGGCAGCAACGCCCCTTGAAAGGCGATGCGCTGCACCGTGCCGGGGACATGCTGCCCACCGTTGTCATAGTCGATTGCTCCTGCACCGCGCCGCAGTTCGTAGCAGGTGCGCAGGACGTGCTTTGGTAGTTTCATGAGATCACCTCATACGATATTGCGTTTGCCAGCCGTCCGGATTGGATCAGCGGTGTCGTTTTACCCGGCGAAGATGCTAGTGTCAGGCTACCCTTGGGTAGGATTGCGCCGCTGCGCATGTATCGCTTGATGATGCCGACGCCCGCCGCTCCGATTCTTGCGGCGGCAGCTTCGGCAGTCAGCCCGTCAAATACGATCGCACGCGCCGCCTGTTCACAGGCCTTGGCGATTTTGTCCCTTCCGCCGTCATATCCCGCGCGGATAAACGATCGTTCCGGGATCGTCACCTTCGGCACAAGCAGGTACAGAAATTCAATCTGATCTCCATTGCGGCCTTTGCTGCGCACAAGAAACCGGTTTTCTCCGTTGTCCAGCACCCATGCGTCATCATAGTCGCGCGGGGATTTTTTGCGTGCGGCCGGGGACAGCGGGATCGCCAAATTGCGGGCGTTGCGCGGCGTGATTGTCGCGCCAAACTCATGGACATATGCAATGCGCAGCAGTTCGCCGTCTTCGCTTCCCAATACGCCAACACGGATTTGCATCTGTGCAAGGCGGTTCAGCTCGGCGCGTACCCGCTTGCGCCATTCACTGATATCATCTTGTACGATGATATGCGCCATTACGCCCACCGCCTATACTTGTTGATTACAGCTTGCCAGGATGCGGGCGTTTCAGTCGCCCATTCCCAGCGCACGTCCGATATTGCGAAGCTTATCAGCCCTGCGTTGCCGCCGGACTGCAGCTTCCCAAACGATGCCTGCACCATCTCCATGCACAGACCCTCCAAGTCTGCGGGCAGAGTACATGGATCACTATCGGTTACATCCTTGGGCAGAATATATCCGGCTGTATACACTACGCTGACATTGCGGCTTGTGGCACGCGGGTCGTACGCCAGCCCAAATGGATATCCGCGCCATGGCCAGCCATCATCCTTGTACAGGATTCCGTTGTCTTCAATGCTGTACTCGCTGCTATCCAGCTCCAGCCCATCGATAACCACGTGATCCACCTGAAGGATGGGCCATTGCGATAGCAGCAGCTCTTGACTTCCAGTCGGCGTGATACGCTCGGAATATGTCTGCTTGCGCAACTTGCGGCGCAGCTCCGTTTCGATTGATGCCGACGCCTGATTGATCAACATGGCGACCAGATCATACTGGTCGTCGTTGAACTCCTGCAGGATCATCAGGCGATCCGGTGTGGTCAACGCATTGTCTGCCAGCGTAATCATTGCTGCCGCTTGTCGCCAAGCACCAGCGCATAAGATGCGGTCGCGGCAGGGCTGGTGCCGCCTGTAAATGCGGGTGTGGCGGTGACCTTAACGTACCGTTTGCAGGCGATCAGGTCGATCTGCCAACACCTCTGCATACCAGCCTCGATTGCCTGTTTCGCTTCGCAGCCGACGAACAGGCAATCATCCGGCACTTCCTCATACATGCCGGATTCAGTGTCACAGTGCGTTACCACGATGCCGATCGCGCTCGTGGTGGGCGAGCCGCTGACCGCGCTGACATCTGCCACAAACACGGCGGAAAGGCAGCCATTGCGATCGACAACTTTACCGCTCGCGCCTTGGATTACGGTGATACTATCATACAAAGTGCGTTTCATTGTCCTTCCTCCTCATTTGGTCTGCAGTCCGGTACCAACGACAAAGCTCTCCTCATGGCGCAGGGCAAAGTCATGCAACGAGATCAGCCGCAGGATAGAGCAGTCGTTGTCGATAGCCGAGATGATCTCGTCGTTTTCGTCCTTCGCGGAGCCCTCGCGGAACATTTCCGCTTCCATAGCCAGCTGCTCGCCGACTAGGAAGTCCGACCAGTTGCCCAGGATGATAGAGCACTTTCCATTGGCATCCGTGCCAATGGGCAGCTGGTTGGACAGGCCGATAGCATGGCCGTTAAGCTGCCCCTTGTCCAGCCCATCTCGATAGACGTACCGGCCGGAAGCATCCACTACGTTGTACAGTGCGCCCCACACTGCGCCATTGAAGGCCCAGCCCAGTTTGTTCGTGTTTACGTTAGCCTTGATCAGCTCGGCCAGCATAGCGCCAGTGGTGGAAGTGTCGGGTTCCGCATCCAACGCCACTTTGGTCACATTGTAGTTGAGCAGGCCCTTAGGCTCAAACGTCGTGCCCTTGCCCATAAGTGCGGCACGATCGCGGCCCAGCGCCATGGCGCGCAGGGCGTCGTCGCGGATGATCTGATCCGCACGATAAGACGCCGAGCGCAGCAGGTCATTGGAAATCAGCACCTTGGTCATCTGCTTCTTCGCGCTCATTTTGACGTTCCCGAACCCTTGCTTCGTAGCTTTGGTGCTGCGCAGCTCGCCCACATACGAGCTGGACGCGCCGCTCTTGAGCTTCGGGATCGTGAGGTTTCCGGTTTCCATGGGTACGACTGTCGCGCCTAGCTGGTTTACCACGCACTGGGCGTACAGCAGCTCGATCACGTCCGCCGCGTAGATCTCCGGAATCAGATAGCCGCCGTCGCTGGGAGCCGTGGCGGACATCGCCTTGAGCTCACGATGCAGGACATCGTCCTGCGCGTACATTTTCTGAGCGATGTGCAGCGCCCGGCCGGGATCTCCCTGGCTCTGCGCAATGCACTTGATAGCACGTGCCCAGCCGATTCCCTTCTCCTGCTTGGTCGGATTCGGATCAGCCTCCGGGCTGCCGGTGGCCATATAGATGCCTGCATACTTGCGCTCCACGGCAGCGGCGGCAGGCGCACCTTTTGTACCGGATGCGTTGCTGCCGTCGCCTTCTTCATGGGCAGCAGGCGGCGCGGCCTTGGTTTCCAGAGCCGACGCTACGGCTGCCTTGACCTGTTCTGCAATCATACTGTTCAGTTCTTCTTTGGTCATCTTCGCCATTTTTCATTCCTCCGTCAATCTTCGTCTTCGATTTCGATCAAGTCATCGACCCCATCATCCGGGACTTCAACGCCCAAGGCCCGCAACTGTGCAATGAGCTCCCGGCCTTCAGCCAGCAGTTCCGCTATACTTTTTTCCGCACCATCCGGCACGGAGACTTTTTCTTCCGCCATTTGCGGTGTACCTCCTTTATATCCTGTGATTTGGGCTGCACTGTTGGCCGCCCATGTGACGATACTGATTTCCGGCAGTTCCAGCTCCTGCAGATGGCGGATGCAGTCCTGCATTGTGTGCCGTATAACGCAGTAGCCAATGGACAGTTCCTTTAAAACCTTATCCCGGATCAGGATGCGCACATCCTTGCCCATGCTGGTCGGGCTGATGTATCCCTTGATATACAAGTCCGACATCATCCTCGCGCAGTTCCAGCGTGCGGCCGACCGGCAGCCAGTTGTCGTTGTGCAGCACTAGGATCGGCACACCGTCCTTTGCCGCGCCTTCGCGGATCGTATAGGCGAACGCGCCGCGCTCAACAACGTCTCCGTCATGGTCTACTATGTCCCATACAGATGCATATCCCTCGAATATACCCTGTTCCTCATCGATGCTCGCCACATCGAACCGCAGCGATTTGTGCATTACCTCCGGCAATTTCTCACCACCTCCTGATTTTTGGTAATCAAAAAGCACCCCTGCGGGTGCCATGGGAATCATGCTTTTATTTCTTGTGTTTTGCTGCCAAATCTTTGATGTGCTGCGGCTTTTCTTCGTTCTCCCAGTCAGGATACTTCTCCCACAGGGCTTTTAGGGCACCATAAAACGCGTGGTCAATCTCGCGCAGCTCTGCTTCCCAGGGCTCACCATCCAGCATGCCGGGATTATGATACTCCTTATACTGCTCCATGATAGCTTCCGTTTTTGCAGCGGTTTCATCATACAGCTTTTGCGCTTCATCCCAATAGCCCATTTCTACCTCCTGCGCTTGCGCAAAGCAATGCACCATAATCCTCCGCTTTGCTTTATTGATTGATCTCATCCCGCCAACCAGGATATTTTTCCCGAAGTGCCTTCAGACCCGATGAAAACGCTTTCATAATTTTCCGTTCCTCTGCCGCCCATGGCTCTCCATCCAGCATTCCAGGGTTTCGGTAGCCTTCATATTGTTCCATGAGTCTATCGAGTTTCTTTCGCGTTTCATCGGATAGATGCTGCGCTTCTTCCAAATAACTCATTTATGTCTCCTCTCGTAGTAAAATCCATAATCCTGAGACATGCGGCTGCATATGTAGTGGTATTCATCGACATCGGGATCAAGGTCACCGTTCCTTGCTCGTTCAATGGCCTCATTTCTATACATGTTCCCAAAATCATGTTGAACGATGTAGTCCTCTTTTTGTATTGTGCCCGGAAGGACGCGCATCACATACTCATATTCGCTGTCGAAGCCGCGCAGTTCGGCGAACCGGTACTTCAGCGCTTCACTGATATCGAAAGCACTGAAGCTGTACCGCGTGACGCTGTCCGGATGGTTATGCGTCATGTACGCCCCATACAGTGCATCGTCCGGCAGTCCGTGGATATTCACGCCATTAATATGGCCTCTGACCCGATATACTTGGCCGCTTTGCGTCACAATGATAGCCGTTTCATAGTTCTTCCCAGCGATCTCCGGTTCATACTCGCTCAGCACCGCTCCGGCTGTTTCCAGTGCGGGACGCGGAATCTCAGCAATCTTCTCCGGCTCGGCGGGCACCAGACCATCCATGTCATAGTTGCCGGTATCATTGTCTGCCCGCAGTATATCATGCTCTGCTTGACTCTGTACAGGCTGATCTTGAATTTCCTCGCCCGCAATCAGATCGCAGCGGCAGCCGATGGTTTCTGCGGGAGATCCGCTGGGATCGCCCGGATACAACAGCCCGTTGGCAAACCGCTCATCGATCCCAATCGTCACGCCATTTAGACGCTTATGGCTGTCGCGGACGTCGTCATCGCCTGCGGTCAGCCACGTCTTCGTGGCGATTCTGGCTCCCTTGATCGCATCAAAATTGCCGGACATCAGGCTGGTATGTACTTCATTCGCCGCGATCATGCCAGCACGCCCGGCAGACACGCCTGGCATGGTCTGCTTGACGCGATCGATCAGCTGCCGACGGCTATCACCGGCTGCAATGCCATCCGCGATGGTGCGGGCCAGCGCAGCACGCGTCGTATCGTTGATCCCCTTAACGCGCGCCGCGCCCGCCTCAAGGACTTGACGCGTCAGCGTTGGCTGCTGCACGCTGATGTTATATGCGGATACGGCAAGCTCGCTCCCCGCGCTGTAGGCAGACTGCCAAACAGGCCGCAGCGCGGCCTGCATAGCGCGATCCTGCGCAGGCCAGTCTACGGTCTGCCGCAGGATGTCCTCCACGCGGTCGACCACCGTGCGCATATCGCCGGATATGTCCACGCGAAGCAGGTCGCCCCAACCGTCGTTATCTGCTTTGGCCTGCGCGCCCAGTGCTCTGACGATTCCGTCATGCTGCCGTTTCAGCGCACGCAGTACTGTCTGCCGGGCGGCACGCTCCTGTGCACTGCGCGCTGTGTCCATCGCCCGGCGCACTCGCGCGCGGTCTGCCGGAATGCGCTTCGCTTTTTGCCCGGTCAACGCCGCGCTATCGCTGGCCGGGGACGTAGGGTTTTCGGGTTGCCGCGTTGCATCGCCAAGTATTGCGGATGCCTTGGCAGTATCGAAGGGGAAGGCAGATGTTATGATCTCAATCGCGCTTTCCCTGGACAATTCGCCCGAATTTACCGCCTGTACAATGTCCACGAGACTCGCAATTTGAGCGCCATTCAAACTGACCTCCTTTGCGGTTTGCACCTCGCGCGCTTCCATATCTAGATCTTGTGGAACTTGCGAGGCCTGCTGCGGTGCGTTATCCGCATCCTGCTCTGACGTTTCCGCAACGCCAGAAAGCACAAACGATGTCAAAAGTTCATCCCTGGGTACGATCATGCTACCGGACGGCACAACGAATGCGTCGCCGCCTTCAACAGGATCGAACCCCATTTGCATCCGCCATTCATTGATCATAATGGCGCATCGGCTCAGTCCTTCGTTTGCAACCTGGAGTTGATATTGTTCATCCTGCGGGATGATATCGTCATACTCCCATGTAAGCCCCGCCTCAAACTGCGGCAGCAGCTGGACATTGATTGCGTCCTGCCGCAGCAACAGCTGCGGCGTCAGGACATTTTCTGCATAGATGGACTTTGCGGCCTCCGCTGTGGCTCGGTTGCTATTTTCTACAATTCCCAGCATCTCGGGCGGCACGCCCCAGTGGCTGTTCACCGTGTCCCGCAAATCCTTGCGGGATGCAATGAAATCCATTTCACGCGGGCTATCGGACATCCTGAATACCTGCACATCGCTTCGCGGTATGATGCCGGGTCGGTACGCATTCCATGGCCCTCTGTGCCTGCTGTCCAGCTTCGATAAAAATCGACGCGACTGTTCTTCTGTAATCCCTTGCGCCGCAATGAAATAATCCGCGCGCGCGTTGTTGAAAAACAGTGACTTGGAGAATTTGGTTGCGTATTCGTAGGCTTCGACCTCGTCCGCGACGGCTTCCGCCTGCCCGATCCCGCGCCCATAGGGGTCGATAGGATTCAGGTCTTTCAGTGCGAACACATCCTGTATGGATACATTTGCACGCTTACCGTCCATATTTTGAATTACATAGTATGGTTGGCCCCGGTGTGGGATATCCATGATCCAATGTGGCGGCACGGGCCAAAGCTCTGTGGGCGCACCATTGCGCCCGCGTTCGATCACGCAGACGGCCGTGCCCTTTAGCTGATACCAGATTTCCAGCAGCCGCCAAATTCCGGACGCGGTCAGCTCCGGCAGCGGGTTTGGATGATTCCAGAACTCCAGAAACGGGTGCTGCAGCACTTCCTTTCGATTATCTCCGACGCCGCGATACAGTTTTCCTGGCACACTCGACAGATCCGTTGCGATCTTGCGCACCGGCGCAAGGCGCGGATTTGTGAGGTAGGATTGCAGCCATTCGGCCGTGTTGCGGTCGGGCGGCTTTGCCATGGCCGACTGCATCAATGACATCATGTCACGCGCGGTCGGTTTAGCTTTCCCGCTTATCAGCATCTTCGCCGCTTCCCAGCGGATTCCCATGTGATCCCTCCTTTGCAGCAATCACGCGCTTGCGCGCATGATTGCAGTACTCATCCGCCAGTTCTATGGCTATGTAGTTCCGGCCTGTGCGCACGCACGCGTCCGCAGTCGATCCGCTGCCCGCAAATGGGTCTAGCACCACTGCGCCGGGATGCGTAGTGGCCTCGATCAGCATAGAGAGCAGCGCAACCGGCTTCTCTGTCGGATGCAGCATATGCGCTCCCGGTACCTTTCGCACCTGCAGGACATCCACAGGGCGGTGGCCCGGAAATGTAAATCCGCCCTTGTCTGCGAACAGTAACAGCTCGTGCCGAGGAGCAAAGGCGGCTTTTGTGTTACCCATGCCATGGTAGGCTTTGTCCCATACGATGCATGACCGGATCGTGAATCCAGCATATTGGATGGCACTGCGCCATGCCTCAAGCACATCCCAACGCGTAAAACACAGCAGGCAGCCTCTGTCATTTAAAATGCGATATGCATCATACAGCCACCATATGAACGGGGATTTGTCGTTTTTAATTGTTTTATTGTTGCGTGACCGATATTGGATTCCGTATGGCGGATCGGTCAAAATCAGGTCAACACTGGCATCCGCCAGTGTAGGGAGAATGCGCAGGCAATCCCCCTGCGTGATGGTGTTTACGATAGTTGCAGTTGTTCCTTCTTTCTAAATTGTTCTGATTTCTGCAGATTGGCTAACCGCAGTTCTGCGTTGTACAGCTCTGCGCTCAGCACCTCGATCTCATCCCGCAATTGTTCCTCCGGCGTGCGGGGTTCGCCGCTGTGTACGATGATCATGTATGCCCCCTTAAAAATAGATTGTAAAATCGCCCTGCCCGTCGCCCTGCAGCATTTCGGCCAGTCCGGTCGTTGCGTCAGGCGCATCGTCGTGGGCGTTTTTGCCATTGCGTTGATAGGTATTCATGTCGCGGTAGTATTCTGGCCACCGGCGATCCCAGTCTTCCGGGTAAAAGAGATTGCGCATTACGTAGCTGGACCCGGATAGGATACGCGCCTGCTTGTTCTCGCCCTGATGGAACCACTCGACCGCAACGCTGCGATCCTGATGGTTGTCCCACAGCAGACGCTCCACTGTCCTCGCGAAGCCTCGTCCACCATTGTTGCTCTCGATTTTTGCGGTATTCACGTGGTTGTCATGGAGCTGTTCCGCCACCGCTGGCTCGGTAACTTCCATTGGTTCATCCGTATAAACAATATCCAGCACAAATCCCTGTCCGGCAAGCTGCCCGGCCACGATGCTGCATAGCTTATCGCTGCCAGTATCGGCGGTGTCAGTGTAGGATATGACGCGTTCAAACGCCAACGTGCCATCCGACTTTCGTGGCAACTCCTTGTATGTCGCAAAGCTGCTGTACAACTTGCCCTTGATATCAACCGGATGCTGCTGATAGTTTGCATCCGCAATAGCTGCCGAGGTGAGAGCGCGCTTTTTAAAGTAGCTTTTCTTTGATAATAGCTCCTCGCACAGCATTTCCCCGGATTCTTCGTCATAGGCTGGGCGGCGGAACACATACCACTCGCCTGCATCCTCCTGCAGCAGCCTGCCGCAGAGATCGCGCGTTGACCACCGTGTCATATTGACGATCTGCAGGCCGCCCTCCTCGATGCGCGAAAGGAACGTATCACAGTACCATGCCCACTGCTCATCCAGCACACGGTCATTAAATGCTTCTTTGTCATTTTTGATCGGATCGTCAATGATACCGATCCGACATCCGACACCGGTGATCGTGCCGCCGAAGCCGGTAGCCAGGTAATTGAAAAACTGGCCTTCCAGCGACCAGAGCTGCGTGCTTGCATCACCCTGTTTGATGCGAGTAGCAGGGAAGATATCCGAGAAAATAACCAGGCGCGGGTCAACCTTTGTTGCGTCGATGTCGTCGCGGACGTTTCGGGCGAAGCGGCCCGCCAGCGTTTCATTGTAGCTGACGCTTATGATACGGTTCTCGTTTGATTTGCCGAGCAGCCACTGGCAAAATAGTGTCAGGATATAGGACTTGCCATGCCTGGGCGGCAGGTTCATCATGAACTTTTTATAGGGCTCGCCTGTATCCGGGTTGATCAGCCTACCATCATACAGCGCATGTAAATCGTTGGCCAGGTCGCGCAAGTACGTACGGTCGTCGCGGAAAAACTTTGGATTCCGCAGCTTGCAGTATTCCCAGAAGCTCTTCCGCGCTCGAAGGAACCGGTCGTCGGTGACACCATCCGGCGCAAGCAAATACTTTAAATCATTCGCCGCCATGCGGCCACCTCCCAAATAGCGTTAAACGGCGTTAAACGCCCGTTATTTCGCGTTAGGCCATCCTTCGTAATAGAATCGGGCCATCCAGCCATAAAACTGGCTGGACAGCCCATCCGAAAGGAGGCGCAGAGCCATGACCCTCTGCATATGCTTCGCCCTTTCGCACCGAAGGAGAAACAGGACGGCGCGGGAGCGGAACATCAAATGTGATCATCCGGCGTCGGCGCGGGGCGATTGCTCAGCCTCCGGCTCTGCAGGATTGCTTGTTGTCAGCGCGACGCTTACTGTCTGCGGCTGGCCCATCAGGCTAAGCCGCACGACCGCGCGCCGCTGCCTGGTATCTACCTTTACGATGCGCCCCCGCAAGCTTGCAAGCGGCCCACCAGTGATTTTGATCTTGCCATTTCCATCATGGATGCCATGGGAGATGCCGATCACATATTGGTCGTCCATCATCCCCAGCAGCTCCTGCATTTCGGCCTCCGGCACACTGCGCGGGATGTCGCCATCCGCAAGGCCCAGCAGCCGGATCACGCCGTCGATGCGTTTGAATTCATAATACCTTTGCGCATGCAGCCGCTCGGTTTGCACAAACACATAGCCTGGATACAGTGGCCGCTGCAGCTCGCGGAACTCGCCGCCGTGTCGCTCATATATCGTCTCTATGGGCGTAAACGCAGCGACTCCGGATAGCCCTCGTGCCGATTCTGCGACGGGTAACTCATGCCCTGTTCGGACATGCAGCACATACCAATTATCCATCCTCATCCCGTCTTGCCTCCTCTTCCGCAGCCGCGCGTACCAGCTCGGTAATGCGGTATAGCAGATCGGGATCATCCTGTATCTGCTCCCGCATCCGCGCCATGATGTTGATTTCAACGTCTTTGCACGCGCGAGCGCGGGTCGATTTCATTCGTTCCTTATAGATGGCAGACCGTTGGATTTGTACCAGCAGGCGGCCCGCCTTTTCCAGCGGCATATTCTCAAAGTCTTCTTCCGCTGTGGCGATCCGGCGTGTCAGGCCGTCGATCAACAGGGATGACGCCAATTCGGATGCTTCTACATCATTATTGTCCTTGACTTCGTTGATCAGCGCTACCATCTGCTCACGCGATTCCTTCAAACGTCTGGCAACGGCATTTTGCCGCATGGCATACCGGCCGATACTAGACTTGCTGATCTCCCAGCCGCGTGCGCCCATGGCTTCCGCGATCTCTGTATATGTGTTGGTCACATCGGCCAGCATTCTGTCCAGCAGTTCGCGCGCATCTTGCGGCAGCTCATCCACGCGCGATTTGATACGATTGCGCTCGCGCTGCTTTCCCATATCGCACCGCCTTACAGCGCGATTCCCGGATCAGCGGGGATGCTTTCCTCGATTAAATCGACTCCCTTGGCCGTTAGGTTGATCAGCGAATCAACGCCGGTTATCTCATCCTCTTCCACGCCGACCACGGTGATATAGCCTTTATCGGCCAGATAGCATAGGTGCGGATAAATGTCGGTCGTTACGCTCACCAACGCGAGCGCCAGCGATCGGTTGCTGATTGCACGGAATTGCGTTTTGGCCAGTGCCCGCAGGATACAGCCGCGGATTTCGCGGTTTTTAATCGCCTCGATGTTCGCCATGTTTATGCCTCCTCCTTCATTTTCGCAAGCCGATCTAGCACCTTATCCAGCTTGCTGTCCAGTTTGGTCTCCGTGGATTTTATATTGCTTTCCAGGCTTGCGATCGCCCGAAGGAAGTCCTCCCTGGTTGTATAGACAAACGGCATCTGTTTCATATCCTTTTCCAGTTGGTTGATCCGTTCGCCTTGCTTTTCGATCTTTCGATCCAACGCATCCCGGTCGCGCTTCATATACCAGCCGATGATGCCGATGGCAAGGCCGGTTATGCCCTGTATGATCCATGTAATCCATGCTTCGTTCATCTTCGGGCCTCCAAACTAAAAATACCGATACGGGCGTTCCCGTATCGGTATTATCGCATCCCATATATGGTTTTTAGTATGTAAGCAGCCTATTTTAATTCGCTAAATAACTTTATCGAGGAAAGATACCTGACCATCATCCTCTGCTGTGCGCGACTGCTTAATGATCTCGTACACCTGCACAACGGACAGGTTATACCGATGTGCCAGCGCCGGGGGCTGCATCCCCTTGCGGTGATCTGCCAGCAGGCTTTCATTGCGCACTGCCCGCACGATTGCGTCCAACTTGGGCACATACAGGTAATCGCCGCTGTACACCGCCACCAGGTCAAGCATTTTATCGTACCCGATCAGGTCGGCTATTTTCCGGTGCTGCTCCGGCAGCAACGCTGGGTCGGCATTACGTAACCATTTTGGTATCTCGATCATGATTTGTCAACCTCCTTTCGCCGCGATTTCCCTTTTCCATAGCTTTCAGTGCTTCAATCAGTTTGCGCGCTGTTTTGTCGTCCACAAATCGAAGATGTGATATGTGGAACCGCTTTTCAATGAAGGCGCGCAGCCGCTCATCCGTCCAACCAAGATTTTCCGCCAGTGCCATGATCATGCCCAGTTCGCGTGGCGTCGGCTTTCCGGGGCGTGTGGCATTGGATTCCTGTCCGGCCATTCTTTTCAGCCGGTCGATCATGCCCTTGGCTTGTCCCAGCGTCATATCGCTTACGTGATCCACGCCCGCGATCTGGTAGGTCATAGCGTGGATGTCGTCGTCCGACATATGCATATACTTTTTTGCGAGCGCATAGATGCACCGTTTTTGCGCTGTGGTGATAGGGGATGGCATATCATATTCGCGCATGTCATGCCTCCGTTTCTGCGGCGGGGATCGCGTCCTTTTTGACTTCCAGCCAAAATTCATCCTCTACAGATACTCCCACGCCCACCTTTACAATATCTTCGATCGGGTGTGTGCGTAGCGCTTCCCGGTTAATCTTCGGCGGTTCGACTTTGATGCAGTCGTGCCAGCCCAAGGCGCGCAGCAGTCGGACAATGTCGGCCACCTTGTCCGCGTCGCGCGGCACTACCAGCTTCGTACTTTTCCGCCAGCCGATGTTCCCAAAAAGCAACGGCTTCGTTTTTTTCTTCAACCCTTCCCGGTTGCGCTCGGCGTATTCTTTGACTTGCTGGCTGAGCGCATCGATTGCAGCTGTATGCGGGTCGCTCGCATCCTTAGCTCGCAGCTTGGCATCGTCGATCGCTTGCTGCATATCATGCTGGATGGCTTCGACGGCTCGCGTATGTTCCGCGATCTCGCACAGAGCCAGGTCGACTTCATCCCAGCTTTGCAGCTGGGGCAGCTTTTCTTTCGGCTTGATTCGTGCCATGGCAACCTCCTCAGTACATCAGTTTATATTGCTTTGCGGCTTTGACCATATCGACATTGATTTCACCGCCTGCCGCAGCCTCCAAACATAGGTCGAGGATCTCAACTAAGTTTCCGAGTCCGCCATGCTGCACATCCGCGCCGATTTTTGCGAGCATTTCAGCCGCATCTGTGGTAAGATGATATTGGCGCAGATGGGTAAGGGCAGTCTTGGCGGAAATACCTTTGAGCTGCAACTCATATTTCCGGCGATACAGCTGTGCGAGATTGTCCTTCCCTGTGCCTTTTTTGATCGTGGTCTCCAGCTCCGGCGTGCCTGCCAGGATGACCGGCGTCCCGGTGTTGTCCCATATCTTCCTGAGATACTCAAACTTGTCAACGTCCCATTTTTTCAGATATTCCGCCTCATCCACAAGTATGGCAACATCAGTGCGGCCTGCAAGTGCCTCAATCAAGCCCTCCATGCGTTGGCAGCCGTTGCCTTTCGGGCTGATTCCTGCCCGGTGTGCGATTGCGTTCAGCAGGTCGTTCACACGCATGTTTGGCATGGCTTCAATATAGATGCTGCCCGGATGCTCCGATACGAAGTTCTTCAGGATCGTAGTCTTTCCGGTACCCGGTGCGCCGATCAGCACGCCCATCTTCCGCTTCTGGTAGATGTAGTCGCACCACCCCTTTGCCAACACATACTCCTCAGTTTCCCAAATTTCCAACGTTTGCTTATAGGAAGCCGGGGATTCGATATTTGGCATTTCCTGCGCTTCACGCTGACGATCCACGAAGCTCCATAACGACGCTACGTGTTTTGGGCTGGGCAGTATGCCCTGATTGACCAGCTGGCTGATCGCGGTACGGTGTACCTCGGTAGACTTACTGATTTCCGCAAATGTGATTCCGTCTGCCTGCAGGCCGCGCAGGGCTGCACGCAAAGCCTCTGTACTGCGGGGCGAACTCCGTGCTGTCAGTTCCATTACAGATTCCATGGTATTTCCTCCTTTTCTGACGATGAGCGCCGCGCCCCCTAACGGAGGCGGCCGCGGCTTTCACGCGGGCTGGGCCTTGGGTCAGGCGGATGTGACTTCAGATGCAGCCATTTCACTATACAGGCATGCCGCCGACATAAGGATGAACCCATTACGCTGCGTTTCTGCATCCTTCAGTATCCGCTGCATGAGCTCATCCAGCTTTTCCGATTTGCCGAATGTCTCAAAAATCTGCCGCGCCACGTTCAGCGCGTACATCAATTCCTTCTCGGTCATGGCAAGTTCCAGTGCTTTCAACATTGCTTCTCTCGGCGTCATATTCTGCTCCTTTTGACATCAGTCGTGGTTTATTTGTTGCCGCCCGCGCGGCCAAGTTCCATAAACATCTTGCGGACAGTGTCGTTTGCAACGGTGTCACTATCCTTTTCCCGCTTGACCTGTTCGGCAAGCTCCTTGCGCTTTTCAACCTTCGCTTTGGCAGCCTTACGATATTCCAGCGTGGTGATCGTCCCTGCGCCGACGGCAAACAGGTCGATGGGTTCGTAATAGACATTGCGCAACCCAATCTGCACGGCCCGTTCCGCATGCGCGATCCCTTCTCGCACTTCCTGCACGGTCTGCCTTTGAAGCCGCATGTGCGCCTCGATTTTTTCCGGTTCTTCACCGATCAGGCGCAGCTTGTCCTTCAGGCCAGCCTCACACACAAAGTGATCTCCTGATACGACAGTCACGCTCAGGTCGTCGTCCTTGCTGTAGCGTACGGTGACCTCCTGCCCAACCATGTGCCGCAACGCATCGTCCCAATACCATTGTTTGTGCAGCTTTACGCCCATATAGCTTACCTTGCGTGTGGCTGCTTCTGTGCGGATCATGGCCAATACATCCCAGCCCGGCAAATCACTGCGCGCCTTTTCGCCGCTCTCATATATTTCAATTGACGACTGTTCGTTATCAAACCGTTCCGCATGGTAGGCTGGGATGATTTGCTCGCGCATGATTCGTTCAAACTGCGCCAACGTCAACAGTTTCCCGCGCTCAGCCTGTTTTTCAAGGTAAGCACGTGTCAAATACTCCGGACGCTGATCCGGGCGACCGCCGCACCAACCGGGTAGGTCGCGGATGTATCGGTTTTCCAAGGTTCCGAATAATCTCTCAATAATTTTTGACCACGCTTTGTAGGGTTGGGCGTGGATCACGTTTACCCCCAGCACCTGGAGAAGTGCCGTTTGGCTTAACTGTTCATTCAGCCTGCCGATTACATGCTCCGTTTCCCGGCCGCCCTCAAACCGCTTGCTGCGGTAGTCTTTGCCGTTGTCGATATAGATCGCGGCGGGCACGCCATAGAACGGACTGAAAGACGATTTCGCGATCGCCCGCACGAAGGTTTCCGCAATGGTGGTGCTGTTTGGGTTTGTGGTGATGCACCAGCCGACGAACGCGCCGCTTTTCGCGTCGCTCCAAGCAGTCATCCAGGGGCGCACGATCCGGCCGTCGTCATCTACTACAAACAGGTCGAACATGTGGTGGTCGCCAAACCAGCATTCGTTGATCTTCTCCGGCTTGGTGCGCTGTGTCTTGGGCATATACTTCGCTTCCCAATACCGGTTGCCGTATCGGGCATATGCGAGTTCGTCTGCCGGGATCGTCTGCGCGTACCGATTCAGCGTGCTGACGCTCTCCGGGATAATCAGCCCTTCGCCGGGCCGATCACATAGATCGTATTCCTGCGCCCGCCCCTGCAGCGCAAGCTCACGCCGGGCGAGGCTGCCATCACAATGCGGGCAGCGCGCGCAGGCGTGGACGTCCAGCTCCGCTGACAGCCGCAGCAGCTTTTCATATACGCTGCGGTTTGTATGCTTCGCGGCTGAATACAGGTTTGCTTTCACAAAGTCCTGCGCAAACAGGCACATGGATTTCGGCTTACCCTTGTTCGACTGCTCGGTCTTATCCATAAGCCCGGCAATGCCATGCGCGTCATATGCGTCCCGCCAGCGGTAAATCGTACGCAGCGTTACGCCGATCCGCGCTGCAAGCGCGTTCTTCCGTACCGTGATATTGCCCCGCCCATCGCGTTCGATGATCTTGCACTCCAAGACAGCATTGCGCCGTGACAGGACTGCGCTGATCCCCTCATTCCCATATCGCGCCTGATAGCTCACAATGTCCGCTTCTCCCAGGCTTCCGCCTTCCATTTGTGCAATATATCGTATCTGCGCGTCTTCGGGCAGGTTCGTTATGTCGACCATGTATTGCTTCCCGCCTTGTCCATGATGCGCAGCAACGGCTACAGCGCTGTATTCACCGCGCTGGATTTTCCGGCATATCGTCCTATCTGTCTCGCCGGACAGCATTGCCGCCTCTATGGTTGTGACCAGTCCGAACCGGTTCATATCCCTTGTCGCCCTTTCTCCAGTTTTGACCTGCCTCGTCAGTGCGGGATGGTCGGTTCCCGGCAGACCGCCTTGCGGCGGTTTCGGCTTATGCGTCCCCATATTCCATTTCAATCCATTTTATCTTCTTTTTGCAGGCTTGTTCCAAGATGTCTCCTCCATGCTCGATGTCTACCATTTCTATGATTGAAGTCATGACGTCAAGCGCTGTACCATCAATATCATCCGAAGGAATTTTCACGATTCCATCAATCTGGTTCCGGCTAATGATATGGTTTCTACAAATCAGATACAGTGCTATTTTGTATCTTTTGGTATAGCTATCTTCCATATCCGTCCTCCTATGGGTTCTCATTTGCGGTTTGCCCGTTCTGCCCAGTGCTCTGTGGCGGGAGAATCGCTATGCCGATCTGATTCTCCTCCGCGTCAACGTGGATCACTTCATATTCTGCGATGCGTTCCAGACTTGCGTACAGCCCCAGCACACCCTCGAAATAATCGTTCTCCCATTCTTTGTCCCAGATGGAAATCTCCTGATTTGCAAGGGGGATCACCTCCAGCAGCTCACGCAGTTTCACGCTTGCCCTCCTTTCAGACGATGAGCGCCGCGCCATTTCAGGTGGCCCCGGCTTTCACGGGGCTGGGCCTTGGGTCTATAGCTTGATGATCGGGGTGACAACTTCTTCAAAAAGCTC
>OIZQ01000352.1_pt1 | contig 25985 bp, 24 predicted proteins | sample 1588491 | NCBI WGS metagenome assembly OIZQ01 (sample SAMN03283262) | human gut metagenome | biome: human-associated habitat; material: feces | host: Homo sapiens | place: USA | collected 2013
AGTAATCGATGGTTTTTCCTTTTTTTACTTTTGCGAACTTAATTGTACTCTATCCATGCGTCCCCCCCGCAAGACAGTACAAATCAATAACCCGTCCTTTTTATGCCCTTGCTATACTTTTGCATCGCTCTCTATTCGATCGCGCTGCTTAGCTGCCGCAATTGTTCGCAAAACCACGCAGGACATAAAAAAACCACGTCGTTTCCAACGACGTGGTTTTAAAATACGTTCAATAAAATTGCTATGCTGTTTTCAATATTTCTCTAACAAATAAATATCGTCAATAACTTTGACTTCGCGCAAATTCTGCACTTGCTCTTTATTTTTTAAGCGGCGCAGCTCCAGCCCACGCACCAGCACATACTTTTGCTGCGGGTCGTTTAAGGCCTGCGTCAGATCAGTTGTTTTGGGTTTAACTTCTGTGCCCGGCACACCACTGTAGTACATAAACCCAGGGTGCAAAAACTTATCCACATAAACTGGTTTTTTCTGATCGCATTTACTTTGATAAACCTTCACTATCTCCTTAACGCTAAAACGGTTAGCTACCATCGGCAGCAGAAAAGAAAATGCTATCACCATCGTCAAAACACCAGTTATTACATGTAGCCAGGCCGCAAAATTTATATCGCGATAAACTATCAGCGCCCAAACAATACTTACACCTAAAATAAAAGTGACTACACCCAGCACGATACCTCCAAAAGCAACTTCCGGCAACTGCTGCCCACCGATGACCCAACCAGCCGTCAGCAGTAGGAACATGATGGCAGTACCCAGAACCCAGGACCAGCGCACACCATAATTTTCTTTTTGCATTCTGGCGATGTTCCAGCCAATCATAATCGCTAAAGCTGGAAACATGGGCAGGATATAAGAAACAAGTTTGGTTTTGGAAATGCTAAAAAATATAAAGACGAACAGCCACCATATCTGCATAAAAATCATTTTCTGCATTTCTTCTGAGCGGCAGTCGGCAAAAGCTGCCTTGATGGATTGCAATAGTAGCCCCGTCCATGGAAACAACCCTAAAATTATCACAGGGAAATAGTACCACCATAAGACCCTGGTCGGGTGCTCTGGTGTCGTAAAACGAGTGATGTTATGAAATCCGAGGAAGGTATCGATAAATTCCATACCGTGCACTTGATACATTAAATAATACCATGGCCCTGCAACCAGCAAATAAAGTACCATACCACGCAGGCAGTGCATTTCTAAAATGCGTCGCCACTGCCCGGTACAGGCGATATGGAAAAAGATTATCGCACCCGGTAGCACAAGGCCAATAGGCCCTTTAGTTACCGTGGCCAGCGCCATACACACATACATCAGCCAATACTGCTTATGCAAGTAGCATAATAAAGATCCGGTCAGAAAAAACAACAGCGTCGTATCTGTTACCGCTGCCTTGCCAAGATAAAAGAACTGTACAGATGTCGCTAAAACGAGCGCCGACCAAAAACCAGCTCTTTCGTTGAACAGCTTTGTAACGGAACAATACAGCATCATAACTGTCAAAAACGCCATCATTGCTGCCGGAAATCGTGCTGCAAATTCTCCATCCCCAAAAACATGCATCGCACCAGCCACCAGCCAATAATACATGGGCGGCTTGTCGAACCAATATTCATTATAAATGCGTGGTGAAAGATAATCATTAAACTGGATCATCTCCCGTGCTGTTTCAGCATATACCGGTTCATCCGGATCGAGCAGTGGTATACTGCCCAACCCAAAAAAGATATTAAAGGCAACGATAATTGCTAAAACAAGCAAGCTGCCCTTCTCAATCCGTTTCATCATTCCCCTACTTTCCCCGTTTCAAATAGTCATGGTAAGTCTTTTGGATTCCCTTATGCAGCTGCATCTGTGGAATTACAGACAGACTCTCTTTAAGACGAGTGTTAGACAACGACGACCTGAAGATATCACCCTGACGTGCAGGTGCATAATGCACTTCCATTTTCTCGTCAACAACTGTAGCAAATGCCTCCAATAGTTGGTTGACAGAGGTTTCATATTCAGTAGACACGTTGATCGTCTGATATCCCTGCGCCTTTAACCCTGCCTGCAATGCTTTAGCAACATCGCCTGCATAAACAAAATCGCGGGTCTGCTCGCCGGTGCCATATACCGTAACGGCTTTACCGGCAGACAGTAATTTACAGAAAATGCTGACGACACCGCCCTCTCCGCCTTCGCCCTGACGTTCACCATAAACGTTTGCAAAGCGGAAAACAATGCTGTTGATTCCATATAGATCGTGATAGACCCGCAGATAATGTTCAGATGTCATTTTGGTAATACCGTAAAAAGACATGGGCTGCAAGGCAAAATCTTCCTGCAACGGTACAGACTCATTATCTCCATAAACTGCCGCACTAGAGGCAAACAGAATCGTTTTAACCTGATATTTACGGCAATTTTCCAGCACATTGATCAAGCCTGCCAAATTAATATCGCAGTCTTCATCAGGATGCTCAATAGAATAAGGGACCATAGTCTGCGCCGCTAAGTGCACCACAGCATCAAAATGCTCCTGTTCAAAAAGCTTTGCTAATGCCTGCGCACGGATATCTTCCACAACTAACTTCATTCCCTGTGGAACATTTTCCTGAAAACCACTGGAAAGGTTATCTAAAACCACTACTTCGCAGTTTTTATCATCAGCCAATAATTCTAACAAATGCGAGCCGATAAATCCGGCACCGCCGGTCACTAAAATTTTCATTATTCATCTTCACCTTTTTTAAGATTTTTCATTGATAAAACATTCGCGCCAAAAGCACGTATGGAAACAACTGCACCCAATAGGAACGGCAAATATTCAGCCGTAAAACGCCACAATACTGCCATAATACCTACTATACCTTCCGGCAGCAGCTCGGAGAACAGGACGACAAAACCTGCTTCAGCGATACCTGAACCACCCGGTGTAGGCGAAAAATACAGCACTAAATTGAGCAGTACCATGCGTCCCATAACCTGCAGCCAGTTGAAATTAATATTCATCCCTAAGAAAAACATCGGTACTGTGGCATAGATACACAGTAAACTGATACCTGACTCAATAAAGGCGCGGAGCACCTTGAACGGATGATTGCCCATAATAAAAGAAGCCTGCTTAAATTCTTTGTACCAGATAAAGCAACGACGTCTGAAATCATGCGAGAAATTATTGGTAAGACCAATCAACCAAAATTCGGGATATCTGGTGCGCATCAATAAGACCGCTGATACTGGTAATGAAACAAACAGCACGGAAACTACTGTGATAACGCTGGTAGGCATCCAGTCGACCAGTGTATGGTCACTGTTTAAAACAAATGGCACCAGCAAAATCAAAAATGTTATCGACATAATAGTGCGCACAAAAACAACGACAGTCGCTTTGGCCACAGGCACGCCTGCTTTACGCATAAACATGATTTGGGCTACTGCGCCGCCGCTGGCACCCGGAGTCACCAATGCTAAAAAGTAATTGCTTAATACGACGTTGACAACCTGACGGACGGTCAGTTTTTCATCGGTCACGTCAGCTAAAGTCATCAGCCGCAAACCATCAAAAACAAGGCCTAATCCCAAAACGCCAAAAGCCGCGGCAATACACCACGGTTCAAACATCGTCAGGTATTCCAACGCCCTTATATCAAATGTAAAATAAATAACTGCCACAGAAATCGCTATAACAAAAACAAACAGCCATAACAATCTGCGGATCAATTTTCTGTGCATATCAAAGCCCACCAAAGTTTATCAAAGTTACCTGCTGCTGCTCCAATAAACGTTTATTTTTTTCAGAAAGAAAAGCCTGCAACTCGTCTTCCCAATGATATTTCCATGCAAAACTTTTTTCTAAAATTTCTGTAGCCAGCCCCGGATGAGTCATTATTTCGCTAACACCTTCAGGTATGTTTTTGATTATCTCCCCTACTAGAAAGTCGTTCAAATTGCCGCCGGCCAACATCCCAAAAAAGTGCTGTGGATAGCTAAATTTAGCCTGCTGCGCTTTTCTTTTGGCTAAAGCACTGCAAAAACTAAGTCCTTCGCGGCCTATAAGCCGACCTGCACTACTTTTGAAGCCACCGCTCCAAAACCATCCTTCCTGGGGAATCCTAATTTTTTTTACACCAAAATCATTGCATAATTTCAGCACGATATCGATAACTCCCGGCAGCACGTGAATATGCTGATGGCTGTCGATATGCGTTATTGCAAGTCCGCAGTTTAAACCGCGTTCCATTTGCGCCTGTAACTCTTTAATAATTTCTGTTTTTTTTATTTTTCCGGCATACCAGTGTTTCGCAAACACCGTATAATCAGCAGGTAAACGACCACTTTCATCAACAAGTGTACGCACCTGCCGGAACGGTAAAAGCGGCTTCCCGCCTCCAACCAAAGTTAGATGGATACCGACTCCCAGATTAGGATACTGTTTAGCCCGGCTAACAGCATCATCAAATGCCTCAGCACCGCACATCAAAGAAGTACTGGTAATAAAACCATCCCTATGGCCTTTGATGATACCATCGTTAATAGCTTGATGCAGTCCAAAATCGTCTGCATTGACAATCAATTTTTTCATATTTAAGAGCCTCCAAAAAGGCTTTAGATTTTTTTATAATTGGCAAAATGTACTTTTACCAAATGTTCCAGCGCACTGCGGCCCAATTCCTGTGCCAACTCCCGCGCACAGGCAGTAGCAGCATCACTGCCGCCTTTAGGTAGTTCGCTGCGGCCCACTTGTTCTGACAAGTCATGCATTACTTCTAAAAATTTAGCTCTTGCCAGGACCGATGCTGCCGCTACGGCAATATCGGCTTCAGCCCGATGCTGCTGCACCACATTGACAGCCGGAAATTCCTGCTGCACGCTACTGCGAATATCATTGGAAGCCGCAAACTGATCAACCAGCGCATAATTGCACTGGGGACATTGACGTAAAACATTACACAGTACAGTAACATGGCCACTGCTAAGCAAATGATTGAGGTTTTTCCCCTCGGCCCGCAGCTGACGATAACGATAATTATACATCTCCGGCTTCAAAGCCAGCACGGTGTTCACTGGCGCCACTTCTGTAATCAGTGCTGCCAGTCGCAGCACTTCTTTATCGTTGATCACCTTACAGTCTTTAACGCCTAAAGCCACCAGCTTTTCCGCTGTGGCGATATCAACCAGGACGGCGGCAACTACTAAAGGCCCAAAGAAATCTCCTTTACCAGATTCGTCACTGCCTGCCCAAATTCCTTTAAAATCCGCACAATTTCGCAAAAGTGTATAATCATTGCCTGAGTCTGATCTCAACGCACATCCTGTTACAGAGGCTTTAGACTTACCTGTCAAAGCTGTTTCCAACTGTTCCTTAAACGGTGCGTCAGCGCCGCCCCACACCAGTTTAATACCCTTTTTACCATTATATATTGATAATACTACTTTACCTTGGCAACCTGTCACTGTCAACTGCAAACCATATTGCAGCTGCTTTTCGGCAATAGTAAGCTCCGGGTCAAAGTTTTGGATCTGCTTTTTTAAATTGTCGATATAAGCAGTAAAATCACTGTTCAAGTTGCGCCTCCGCAGCCGCTGTGGCCACTTGCATAATTGTTTTTAAGCTGCGTCCGCCTTTCAAGGCCAACGCTTTGCAGTCCTCAAATTCTGGCGCAATGTTAACAATTTTTTCGCCCATTTGCGCATATTTTATCTTTACTTCGCCTTCTGGCAAAGTAACGGTAGTAAATTTACGGTAATTGATGTGACGATGCACCGCATAATAACGCACGCCTAAAGAAGTAGTTTCTGTAAGCAGCAGTTCTGTCAGTTTATCCAGTTTATCGGGTGTCAGCAGTACCGATAAGGTTTGTGCCGGACGCCCTTTTTTCATAATGATCGGCGTCAGCCAGCAGTCCAGTGCTCCAGCCTGCAATAACTTCTCTTGCACATAGGGATAAACTTCGCCGCTCATATCGTCGATATTGCACTCGGCTACCAATAAATCACCGCTCCCGCTGCCTGCTTCCCATTCACCAACGTTCACACGCAGTACGTTAGGTATCTCAAGCTCCCAAGTTCCGGCGCCATAAGCTATTTTTGTCCCACTAAAGCCACTGGGGATATCATCGCAGCTGGTGGCTAAAACCTGCATCAACGCCGCACCTGTCGGCGTAGTAAGTTCTTTAGTGATACTGCCGTGGCTATGACGCAGCCCCTGCAATAATTCAGCAGTTGCCGGAGCCGGTATCGGCATCAGTCCGTGAGCGCATTTAACAAAGCCGCTTCCGGTATGGATATTGGAAACAAAAATTTTTTCGATGCCCAAATATTCCAAAGCTAAAACACAACCAGCTATATCGATAATGGTATCAATAGCGCCAACCTCGTGAAAATGTACTTCTTCGATAGTTTTACCATGCACTTTGGCTTCGGCTTGTGCCAAAGCAGTGAACACCAGTAATGCCCGCTCTTTGATCTGTACACTCAAATCAGAAGCGTTGATGATCTGCGCTATGGCCTGCAGGTTACGGTGCTCATGATGGTGATGGGCCTCTGGCATTGCTAAAGCCACCTGTTGTTCGTGTGTATCCCCATGCTGGTGCGGATAGCTTCCAAGTTCGTGCTGATGATTTTCGCGAGTCTGCCCATCATCGCTATGTTCATGGTGGTGATGATGTCCTTCGTGAACATGACCTACATGAGTATGTTCGTGTTGCTCGATCGTGACGTCATGTTGATGTTCTTCTGGCAGCACGACATTAAAATAGTTGGCTGCAATGCCGCATTTGTTCACACGCTCATTAATCAGCTTATATGCTCCTAAATGCAGCTTCTCCATTTCTGATGCCAAATAATCGACAGGCACACCAGCGTCGATCAAGGCTCCCAAAAGCATATTACCGCTGATACCGGCAAAGGCTTCTATATAAATCGTTTTCATTCCATCACCTCATATGATTGATGATACTCGCCATACGTCCGGCACCAAAACCGTTATCGATATTGACTACGGCCACACCTGCCGAACAGCTGTTGAGCATACCTAAAAGTGCTGATAAGCCCTGAAAGTTAGCGCCATAACCCACACTGGTGGGAACTGCAATAACAGGCCGTTCTACCAACCCGCCAACTACGCTTGCCAACGCGCCTTCCATACCGGCAACTACAATAACCACATTAGCGTTCCTGATAAGCTCCAGCTTATCAAACAGCCTGTGGATACCGGCTACGCCCACATCATAGACACGTTCCACCCGGTTGCCCATGATCTCGGCTGTCAAAGCCGCTTCTTCCGATATAGGCAGATCGCTGGTACCAGCCGTCACTACGGCGATATAACGGTCTTCGTCCTTCGGCAGCGGTTTACGTTCTACAAAGATCAGGCGTGAATTTTTATGGTACACTGCATCCGGCAGCACCTGCTGAACCGCAGCAAACTTTTCGGCGTCAGCCCGTGTTCCCAAAATATTACTATGCACTTGGGCCAGCTTTTCCATAATAGCAGCAACCTGCTCTATGGTTTTACCCTCGCAGTACACCACCTCAGGAAATCCCTGACGCAAACTGCGGTTATGATCAAGCTTGGCAAAGCCCAAATCGGTATAATCGGCAGCATGTAGCTTGCTTAAAGCAGTTTTAGCATCAATCGTGCCTGCTTTATAGCTTTCCAGCAACGCCAGTAAAGTTTCTTCGTAAGTCATTTCCTTATACTTCCTTATTTATGAATTATGCAGATGTTTTTCTTTCCATTCTTCACTCAGCAAATAGAGCAGCGGTACAACTACCAAAGTCAGCAAAGTAGATGTTGTCAAACCGCCTACCAAAACCACGCCCATGGATTGGCGCAGCTCGGCACCAGCACCAAGTCCTAAAGCGATCGGCATCATACCCAAAATAGTCGACAATGTCGTCATAAAGATAGGACGGATACGCAGTGCACAGGCTTCACGCAGCGCCTCACGCAGCGGACGGCCCTTTGCACGTTCCTGATTAGCATAGTCGACCAGCAAAATAGCATTTTTAGTAACCAGGCCCAGCAGCATGGTAAATCCTATCAGCGACATCATATTCGCAGTCTGCCCCGCCACCATCAGGCCTAAAACAGCACCGACGATAGCAAATGGCAGCGACATCATAATGACTAACGGCTGCATAAAGCTTTCAAATTCAGCCGCCAGCACCATATAGATCATAACGATAGCTAAAATTATCGCCTTCGCTATCTCGCTAAAAGCCCTCGACATAGTATCGGCCTGGCCGATCATTTTGTAACGATAGCCTACTTCCATATTCATATCCGGGATCATTTCCGTCTGTATTTTCTGGATCAGATCGCCAGGCGTGATGCCTACGGTATTGGCATAAACAACGATTTGGCGCTGTCTGTCCTCGCGGTCGATACGGGTCGGCCCGGACGAGAAATAAACATCAGCCACGTCTCCTAAGCGAACGAAAGAACCGTTGGCGGTAGAAACCCGCAGGTTAGCCACGTCGTTGATATCACGGCGGTGAGCTTCATCCAGCTGTACGATAATATCATAATCGTTATCGCCGATAGTAAAACTGTTGCCTGTACTTTTTCCTAAAAAGGCCATTTCAACAACTTTACCTACCGAGGTAGAATCAAGCCCCAGGCCGCTGGCACGCAACGGGTCGACTTTAATGATGATTTCCGGCTCCTCTTCTGACGATGAAATATCAACGTCGGCAGCGCCTGGCACCTGCCTAATCCGTTCAGCCAGATCCTGCGCATAGCCGGTCAAAATATCCAGGTCGCTGCCACGCAGGCCTATCTGTACCGGTCTGCTGTCACCACGTCCGCCGCCCTGATTGCTGACAACGGCTACCTTTAATCCCTCGACATCGCCGAATTTACGGCGCAGTCCGTCCATGATCTCTATCATCCCTCTTTTACGGTCTGACGCCGGAATCAGTTTAACATCGATATTGCCTTCGTTGACAGGTACGCGAGAGCCACCTAAACGCATGGCGGCGATCCTGACCTCTGGCATTTGCAGTATTTCTTCTTCCAGCGGCAGCGAAAGCTCTTTCATCCGTTCGATGCTGGTGCCGGAAGGAGCTTTGATACTGATTGAAAATTCGCCGGAGTCGTAAGTAGGCTGATATTCCGTACCAATAAAGGGTATCAGGAAAAGATTAAAAATAAGTGAAGCGAGCGAGATCAACACTATTTTCCAGGGATGCTTAAAGGCAAAAACCATCAGCTCGTCATACATCCGGCAAACTACCTGAAAACCTGCCTCAAATTTATCCAGACAGATCTGCACATATTTAGGCCGCGGATGCTTATGCGGCTTGGCATGTTCTTCTTTATAATCCTTCAGCCAGTAGGCCGAAACCATCGGCGTCAAAGTATAGGCCGCCATGGTCGAAAAGGCCAGGGCAAAAGCTACTGTTAAACCAAACTGTTTGAAGAACTGGCCGACAACCTCACCCATGGAACCGATCGGCACAAAAACCGCCATCAAAGACAGCGAAGTCGCCAAAATAGCCAGCGACAGCTCCTCGGTGGCGTCCTGGGCAGCCTTGATCGGCGATTTGCCCATTTCCATATGCCTGAAAATATTTTCTATCAAAACTATAGCATCATCGATAAGGATACCGACTGCTAAGCTAAGGGCCATCAAAGACATATTATTCAAAGTGAAACCCATAGACTTCATCAAAAAGAAGGTGGCGATAATCGAAGTAGGTATGGACAAGCCGCCGATGATGGTGGCCCTAAAATCACGCAAGAACATATAAGTGATCAAAAGCGCTAAAAAGCCGCCGAACAGAATGGAATTCCAGACATCGGCAACATTTTCACGAATATAAGCGGATTGGTCACGTACAACGTCGACTTGGATATCCTTGGGCAGGTCGTGTTCCTTCATCTGCGCCATGGCAACATTAACGCCATCGACTACATCGACTGTATTGGTTTTGGACTGCTTACGCACCAAAACCATAACACTGGGGATCATATTAGAACGAGAATAAGTGTCCTCGTCCTCCCATGTATCAACAACCTGTACAACATCGGCCAGCTGAATAGGACGACCATCCTGATTGGCAACAACGATTTTTTTGATATCGTCGATGTTCTTATACTTGCCCAGAGTACGTACGGTCATTTCTGTTTCGTTATAGCGGGCCTTGCCGCCCGGAGTATTATTATTTTCGCTGTTTACCTTATCCAAAATGGTTTGGAAGGAAATATTATAGCTGTTCAGCTTTTCCGGGTCAGCAATCAGCTTGATTGCACGCAGGCTGGCGCCCACGACCGAAACCTCGGATACACCTTCAACACGCTGCAGTTCGTCTTTAACTACGTCTTCAACGATCTTCCGAGTCTCCTCACGGCTGCGCGAGTCGGAAGCAAAGGTAAAGGCCGCTATTGACTGGGACGAAATATCAAAGCGCTGCACGACCGGTTCGTCGATACCATCCGGCAAACGCCGCCGCACCGAAGCCACCTTTTCACGTACCTCGCTGGCCATCTCACGCGGGTCTACACCCAAATCAAATTCCAGTACGGTCTGCGAATAGCCTTCGCGCACTGTAGACGACAAGGTTTTGATGCCAGCCACCTGACTGACACGATCCTCGATGGGACGCGTGATCAACGTCTCTATCTCTTCCGGCGAAGCACCCGTATAGGTAACTGTTACGCTTACCAGCGGCAAATCAACGTCAGGGTACAGATCTACACCCAAATTAGGATACGACTGGATGCCAAAAACTACCAGCAGCAGTACGAACATCGTCGTAAAAACAGGTCTGCGGATAAACGTGCCTATCATTTTTCAGCACCCTGTCCTTCCAGTTTGATCTTGCTGCCTTCACGCAGTTTGTTTTGGCCGCCTGTTACGATGCGGTCGCCGTCGCTCAAACCGTCCAACACTTCTACCATATTATCGCTGATAAAGCCGATAGTCAAAACGCGGCGGCTAACGATGCCGTCATCATCAACTACGAAAACAGTACGCTGGTCTTCGCGCATCACGATAGCGCTAAGCGGAATAACCAAAGCATTGGTTTTAGGTTCAGCAGTAATAACTACGTTGGCGTAAACGCCGCCACGCAGTTTGCCAGCACTGTTATCTACAGTTACCTCGGCCGCAAAGGTGCGGGCCGGCATATCGGCCACAGGCGAAATACGGGTTATCACACCGCTGAATTTATCGCTGGGATAAGCAGGCACAGTAATATCAGCACTACCGCCCACGGCGATATTGCTGATCTGTCCTTCCGGGATATTTATTTTAGCAGTAAGTTCTGAAATATCGGCAACATTGAATAAAGCTGTGCCTACCTTCGCATAGTAGCCTTCCTGATAATAACGCTTGGAAACGATACCATTTTGCGGCGTCATAACACTGGCTCCGCTCAATTTATCCTGCATATTCTCCCAAACGCCCTGTGCTTCCGCCAACTTGCCATGGGCATTGTTACGGGCAAAACGATAGTTATCGACAGTCTGCTCCGACACAGCTCCTTTTTCGTACAGAGCCTGATAGCGCTGCAATTCACGCTCAGCTTTTTCCAGTGTCGTTTGGGCATCCATCAAAGCACCCTTAGCAGACAGCAGATTAGCGTTCTGTTCCGTTTGCTCTAAATGCGCCAAAACAGTACCGGCTGCAACCTGGTCACCCTCATTTACATAAACCTTCTCTACCCTGCCGTCGATCTTGGCTGCCACATCAGCCTGCCAAACAGGGTCAAGGCTACCGGCAAAGCGCATGACGGGAATAATACTTTCACGCTGCGGAAAACCTGTGGCGACAGCAATAGTCTGCCCCTGCGAAACACGGGCCGCACGCTCGTTATTAGCCTGGATATTACTATAGATACGATAAGAGATAATTGCTAAAAGCACCAGTGAAGCGATAATTGCGATACGAACTTTCCTATTCTGCCAATTCATTTTATGCTCCTCAATGTATAGAGTTAAGTGTTTTTAATTACAATAATAGATATTTTAATTATACAACTTTTTTACATATAATAGCAAGGAATTTGCGGCCAGAAGCACGCTTTTTACAGCCTTTTAAATATCCCGACCTAAGCTATAAAAAATACCCCCACTGCACTTTGGCAGTGAGGGTCATCGCATATCCGAAATTGTTTTTTATTTGGTTACTTTTTCAACCACAGACATATTAGCAGTGTCTTGTTCTTTAGTGCGTTCTATGCCGGTTTTGGTATCGGCAGAACTGTTCATAACGCCCAAGGCGTTTTTCAGCGAATAGACTGTAAATTCAGCAGTCATATCCAGATTACCGGAAGTATCATTATTGCTGGTAACGGCGCTGACGCTGGTTTTATCCAGCTTAGCAAAACGGGTTCCGTTTTCCACCTTCTGCAAAAAGTCAACGATTTTATAATAATTGCCGCTGATCGCGATATTGATAGGCACTTCATACGCGCCATTTTTCTGCTGCAGCTTACCGCTTGGCGGTTTTACACTTTTAAACTGGATGCCTGCTTCCTGAGTAAGATTAGAATATTCCTGCACCAATTCGGGTACGGTCACCGTATCCGGCAGCGCTTTTTTCGCTTCTAAAAGATATTCTTCCTGCTTAGCAGCAAAAGCATTATAATCCTTGTTCTGATCGGCAAAGGTTTGATAGCTGGCCAAACGCTGCTGCGCCTGGGTCAGCTCCTGGTCGTTTTTTTGGATATCGGCACGCAGCGGCTGTACGATATACAGCACTACAAAAACCAATAGCAATACCGCCACCAACAATAAAAGTGAGTATTTGCTGTTTTCCGACATATTGCCGGCAGACATATCTAATTTCACTTCTTCACCCCACTTCTCAGAACTTCCAAAGTAAAATCAGTTACCGTAATACTGCTGTTATTGTTTTTTGCTTCGCTGGCAGTTACCAGCTGCACGTTGGAAATATCCGGACGCGCTTGCAACAGGGCGATGAATTTAATAACCTCGTCCATTTTCAATGCCTTGCCGGTGATCGTCATCTGTTCGGGATGAGCGCCCTGTTTGACACTGGTAAGCCAGCAACCGTACGGAGTGACATTACCTAGTTCAGCCAGCAAACTGCTCCAGACGATACGGTCCTTCGACAGATTGCGAACGATAGTATTGCGTTTATTGATCTCAGCGTTCTGGATCTGCGCTTTATCGAAGCGCTCTTGCCATACCTGCATCGAAGCGATGCTGGCATTAACGTCGCTGAGCCTGCTTTCAGTATATTTAAACATTGCCAGATGATAGCCCCACAGCAAAATGCTTAGACCCAAAAGCCCATAGGCAACAACGCGGTACAGCTTCCATGTCGGGAACTCGGTCTTGCGCCTGTACTCAGGTAAAAGATTGATCTTAATCATCTGCTTCCCCTCCGTACAAAGCCGCGCCTACGGCAACCGTCAGCGCACCAAGATATTTTTTTAATTCGCGTTGATCCAGCTTATCGCTGAAGGTCACGGTTTTGCGAATATCGTTAGCAACGACCTGCATTTCCATACCTTCGCTCAAAAACTGCGGCAGTCCCGTCATATTGGCACCGCCACCAACTAAAACAAGATGCGTGAACCTGGCATCCTTTTTATTGATCATATAATATTCACAGGTCCGGCGTACTTCGCGGCCCAGATTTTCAATTTCGTTAAAGAACTCTGCGTATTTGGTTTTATCGCTTTCCAAACCGCCTAACAGCAACTCGTCCTCTAGCTTAATATTTTCGGCAGCAGCCAGGTCTACCCCTGCACCACTGGCAATAGCGGCATTAAACATCTGCCCGCCCTGCGGAATACTGCGCTGGGCAACAGGTGCCCCATTTTGAAAAATCGTCAGCATCGAATAAGAACGCCCAATATCCAGCAAAACAAAATTCTCCAGCTGCTCTGACAAAGTTCTGTACGCCGACAGCACCTCGATATCTATACCCAGGGTCTGCCAACCAACAGCATCACTAATCTCCAACAAAGCGTCGACAACATCCTTCGGCGAGGCGACCAAAAGCACAGGCTGCAAGCCGTCAATAGTCAACGTCCCAAATTTCGTCGAATCAACATAATAGGTATCGGCTTCATAAGGCACATACTGACTTGAATCCCAGGCTACAGACTGTTTCATTTCTTCATCGGGCATTTCCGGCATATCGATCTCACGCACGAAGGCATTGCGCCCGCCTACGGTAAAAACTACATGCCTGGCCTGAAAGTCATACTTTTCCAACAGACTTTTAATAAACACCAGCATCATATCGACGCTGCGCACAAAGCCGTTGTTGCTTAGCTCCAAAGGCAGATCTTCTACAGCAAAACCGCTTACAAACGGCTTGCTGCCAAGTTCGATCTGTACCAGTTTGATACTGCCGGTACCGATATCGACGCCCAGCACCTTAGAGGGCCTTGTATGGAATATTTTTTTTATGATGGCTTGCACATTCACTTGCGCAGACCTCCTCAATTAGCAGCAAATAAAATTAAGATAAAGTTTATATCTTATAAATTATATCACAAATTTATTACATCAAACAAACAAATTCCAGTAAAAATAAATCAGGTACGGCGAAAACAGCAACGAGATATAAGCACCGATGCAAAGAAACGGCCCAAAGGGGATCGGGTCTTTGCGCTGCTTGATGCCAGTAGCCAAAAGCAGCACCCCAATAATTCCGCCTAAAATAAACGCCAACATCAGGCAAACGATGCTGGCCTTCAATCCCAGCCACACGCCCAGTACAAAGCTTAGCTTAACGTCGCCGGCACCCATACCGCCCCGGCTCAGCAAAAATATCAGCAGCATCAACCCGCCGGCAAATAAAGCGCCATATAACGAATCCCACATATCAGGCAGAGCATAATAGGCATAAACAACACCCGCAGGCAGCATCAGCATCAAAATCTCATCCAGTAAAATCTGATGGTCAAGATCGATAAATGCCTGCGTAACCAGACAGGCGATAAAAAAGAACACCAACGCCATTTTTAAACCGGGCAAATAATACAAGCCGCATAAAGCAAACAGCAGTCCCGTCAGCAGCTCTACCAGCATATAGCGGGGACTGTAAGACGCCTTACAATAGCGGCAGCGTCCGCGCAAAAAAATATAACCGAACACAGGCACCATATCCAAAGGCCCCAGCCTGTGTCCGCAGCTGCCGCAGGCCGATGGTGGACTAATGACCGACTTGCCCAGTGGCAGGCGGTAAATACAGACATTCAAAAAGCTGCCGATAATGATGCCAAGCAAAAAATATGTTGCCAATAATAAATACACCGAACCACGCTCCACTTATATAAAGATATTTTTATTATAATACTTTTCTTTGTAGCACATCTTTAAAACAACTAACAAAATGTTTTTATAAAAAAACATAAGCAGTGAAGCCGCAGAACAAGTCCGCGGCCTCAAAGTTATCAGCTTTAACCTAAATATTTCTTCATTGTTGCATACAACACCTTCATATCGACAGGCTTGGAAATATGGTCATTCATCTGCGATGCCAATGATTTTTCGACGTCTTCTGTAAAGGCGTTGGCAGACATAGCGACGATCGGCAGTGTTTTTACATCACTGCGCTCAAGTTTTCTGATCTCCAGCGTCGCCTGATGCCCATCCATTCCCGGCATCTGAATATCCATGAAAATAAAATCGCAATAGCCTTCAGCCGAAGTACGCACCTTTGCCACGGCTTCCAAACCGTCTTCAGCATGTTCTACAACAGCTCCCAATCCTGAAATAAGCTCTTTAGCGATTTCATAATTCAACTCGTTATCTTCAGCTACTAACACACGTTTGCCTGCAAACTGCGTTTCCAGCGTCTCCGGCAGCGCTACAGTGTCAGTATCGCGGTCCGCTTCGCCCTGTTGCAATTTTAACTTCACCACAACAGTAAAAGTAGTTCCTTGCCCAACTACGCTGCTGACAGTAATATCGCCGTACATCAAATTAGCCAGGCGTTTGCTGATGCTAAGGCCCAAACCTGTGCCTTGCACTTTATTGACTGTAGAGCTTTCAGCACGTTCAAAAGGCATAAAGACTTTTTCTAAAAACTCTCTGGTCATTCCTACACCGTTATCAGTAACGGAAAATTCATAACAGCCGTAGCCTAATAGATCACTATCTTTTTCTGTAGCCGCTACCTTTATTTTACCGCCATTACCGGTATATTTGACAGCATTAAAGAGGATATTGATAAATATCTTTTGCAAGCTGGCAAAATCGCCACAAACATACTGGTGCTTGATACCGCTAATAGTAACCTCAAGCTGCTGTTTTTTCTCAAGGCGGGTAGCTTCCGTAATAACTATAGCAGCCTGCAAGGCATCTTCTACAGCCATATTCTCTTCGCTCAAAACCATCTTATTACTTTCGATTTTAGAAATATCCAACACTTCATTGATCAAAGCCAGCAAATGGTTAGAAGCGATTTGGATCTTCGCCAGACAATCATCGACACGCACAGCGTCATGCAGATATTTATGAGCGATCTCAGTCATACCTACAATCGCATTCATCGGCGTTCTAAAATCGTGCGACATGGCCGAAAGAAACGCTGTTTTTGCCTGGTTGGCCTGTTCGGCCTTGGCCGCCATATCCTGTAGCAGTTGGTTCTTCGCTTTTTCTTCAGTACAGTCGGCAATAAGCACAATAATTTTTTTTGTGTCTTCCTGCTCAACTAAATAAGCTTTAAAAGAGAAGGTTTTTTCGTCGATCGTCTTTTCAAAGGTCAGGTTCTTCTGCGGATTTGCTTCCATCCGCGCAACTACTTCATCAGCTTAATCATCAAAATAAACGCTCATGATGTGTGGGTCCTCCAGCAGCTTTTCGCGGCTAACGCCTAAAACCCGGGGGATATTATAGCTGACATATTCCATTCTGTCTTTTTTGACATCATAAATAACAAAAGCTTCATCAGTATTGACCGAGATCATATTGAACAGATTATCATGCTCGATGATCTCACGGTTTTTGCGCATGGAAACTATCCAGAACAAAGATAAATACACCAATATCTTCAGCAGCAGAGTCAAGAATACCGTGCCGTAAGCTTTAAAAATATCGGTACGCATTGAAATAGTCCAATCAATATTAGACAGCGGCATATATTCTACATATTCCACCGTTCCGTCTACTATCGCCCAGTACGAGAATGGACGATGGTCTTCGAGATTACTTAAAACGCTCGCATCAGACATACTGCGCCAGGTGACCTTGTCGAACCAGAATTCCAGTTTTTGACCGCGTCTGTCAGCCATGCTGTTAGCGCTGATAATGCCTTCGCTGTCTATAAGCGAGCAATTATAAGCAGCACTGCTGCCGCGCGCTTTTACTATATTTTCGATAGTATCAAAATAAATCGACATGGTGATCGCGCCGTCAACTTCTTTGGACTCGGGCTGCGCCATGTCAAACATCGGCACCCACAGCGTATAGATTTTAGTTGTTTCGTCGGCACCTGCCAGGTACATATCACTCAAAACAGTCTTTTTCGTTGCCAGCATCTCTTTAAAATATGGCCTGTAGCCTACTAACCGGTCTTATGGCGAATAGAAGAGGCAATATTGCCTTCTTTATCTACCACGCCAACCATAAACAGTCCATAAGCCGTTGTATAGCTGTCAAGCCTCATCGCCCGCTCTAAAAGGGGTTGGCTGCTGTCGTTGATTAAAGGATCTTCGGCAATAGCCTCACCCAGTTTCAAAGTTGAGTCCACATATAAGGCGATCTCACTACTGCTGGTCTTGATCCTTTCGTGAGCATTGGACTGCATCATATTCACTGACGAATAGATCGTCGTTATCAAATCAAAAGCTATTAGAAAAACGCAGACAAAACGAAAATATTTATAAAAGTATCTTGTTCTTTGTATGTTATGATCCACTAGGCTTGCTCCTGACAAATAAGGTTACTTCCGCATCAGTTATTTCTCTATTGTTTAATATTACCATTTTGTATAAACTTTATCAACTTTTACAAGTCTTTCCGCCGGTTTTTATGATAAAAATCTGCTCTTCAACATAGTATAAACAAATAAAAACCGCTCCCCTTTAGAGGGTTAGTCTTAGGGATTTTATATCCCGGAAAAATATCGGCATAGTTTGGTAGCATTACCGGCTATGCCGATTTTTCTTGTTCTGTGGTGGATGTAGAAACCGGTGGGTCAAATTCGCCAATGCAGTTATAAACGATTTTGATACGCTGTACTCGTCTGCCGTCAATGCGTTCTGCCTTGTAAACATAGATTTTCTCAACAAACTCCCGGATAACCTCGGCTGTGAGTTCCTTTATATCTGTGTACTTCCTAACCAAGGCGAGGAAGTGGTCAACGCCCAGTGCGCTATCCTTTTCTGAAGTCATAGCTGATTTCAGTTCTGCTACTCGGCTTTCAAGGGTTTTCTGCTCGGTTTCATAATTGGCGGTCATCTTGGCAAAACGCTTATCGGAAATCTTACCCTCGATATTGTCCTCATAGAGCCTTTGGATAATTTCATCCAGCTTGTTGATACGAGCCTGTGACTGCTCTAATTCCCGTTTACCATCACGCATACTTTTATCAAGGTCTATCCTCGTTTTCTTAGTTACCATCTCCACAAATTCATTTTCATGGTCTCTGGCAAAAGCGGTTACTTGGTGGATACCGTCAAGGAGCAATTCCTCAACTACTACATTGCGTATCTGGTGAGAACTGCAACCGCCTTTAATCTTACGATATAACCCTTAGACGAAAACAGCGATACTGTAAACAACTCATACATCTGCTCATAGGTGTATATCTTCTGGATCGTACCAACAATTTTTTCATCGTAATACAAAGGCACGCTGCCAATAAAAACATACTCCCCGTTGATTCGCGAAATAGTTTTATCAGAAATATTGGACGTACCATTACTGGCCAGTTTAAAGTAGCGGCGGCCCGAAACATCTATCTGCCTGCCCCCTTCAGTAAAAGCCACACCATTGCGATTAGCCAGAAACATTCTTTCATCATAGGCATGTTTGGAATATTCTGCTAAAAAATCATCTATCTCCTGTTCAGTATCCAATTCGCTGCTCTTCAGGCTCTCTGATATTTTGTTACCAATAATATCCAGACGGTTCAAGTCAAGCATCAGCCTGCTGGTAATAACATCCCTGTTTTGGGAAACGATCTCGGTCAGATTATTGCGTGAATCATTGTCCAGCAGATTCTGCACATAACTCATCAAAAACACAATAATTCCAAATAAGAGCATATTAAATACAAAAACAAAGGTCAAAAACGGTTTTTGCAAAATCTTCTTATAGTCCATGATCGCTCCACTCAATGCCAGCAGCACTGTTTTTAGAAAAGCTCATCCACAAATTTATTTCTATGCAGATGCCTGGTTGACAGATAGCGCTCCGGCAATATATTTTATTAATAATTATACTTTTCATTTATTTTTATAATTTAGAGAGAAAAATTTCTTCCATTTATATTAATATATTAGCATTTTAACTAGCTTTTATCAACTAAAATAAATAACCCTCTTTCTCCGCAGAGAAAGAGGGTTAAACACCTTTTTTACAGGACTATGTTCTCGCTTACTTCTTCAATCCCGTTCTTTTTAGCATAGCCAGTAAGCATCAGCGTCAGAGCGCCATCACCGGTAACGTTGCAGGCCGTGCCGAAGCTGTCCTGCAAGGCAAAAATCGTCAGCATCAGCGCCGTTCCGGTAGCATCAAAGCCCAGAACACTGATGATAAGACCCAAGGAAGCCATAACCGTACCACCGGGGACACCGGGAGCTCCGATAGCGAAAATACCCAGCAGCAGACAGAACAGGATCATGGTGCCCAAAGTCGGCAAAGTGCCGTATAAAATCTGTGAAACCGTCATTACAAAAAACACCTCTGTCAGCACGCTGCCGCACAGATGGATATTGGCAAAAAGCGGGATGCCGAAGTTGACTAAGTCCTTACGCAGAACCTTAGACTTGCGTGCACATTCCAGCGCCACCGCCAGGGTAGCCGCCGAGGACATGGTGCCAACGGCCGTGATATAAGCCGGCCAGTAGTATTTTAATACTTCCAGCGGATTAACACCGGCATAAAGGCCCGCCAGACCGTAGAGCAATCCCAACCAAAGATAGTGCCCCACCATAACGATAACGACTACGATCAAAAATACCGGCAGCTGTTTTGTGATAGTGCCTTCGTACGACAAAGCGCAGAAGGTACAGGCAATAAACAGCGGAAGCAACGGGATGACGATATTGGTAACGATCGACAAAACGATTTTTTGGAACTCTTCCAAAAATTTAGTGATAACAGCGGCCTGCGTCCAGGCAGCAGCCACGCCGACCAGTACGGAAAAGACCAGCGCGCTCATAACGCTCATGATCGGATCGATTTTTAAATCAAACAGCAACTTCGGCAGATCTTTCAAACCATCGACCGAAGAAACGATGTTCAAATGCGGAATAATACCATAACCGGAAAACATGGCAAACAGCGCCGCACCTACGGAAGAAACATAGGCTAAAGTGATAGCGACACGCAGCATCGTAGAGGCATGCGTGCCCAACCGCGTAATAGATGGAGCGATAAAGCCGATGATGATCAGCGGCACACAGAAGATAATCAAAGACCCCAGCAGATTTTTGAAGGTCAGTATCACCTGCATCAAAGATTCGTTAGCGTACAAGCCTACGATGATACCTACGATCACACCTAACACAAGCCGTGCCGGCAGGCTTCCCAATAAGTTTTTCATTAGCGTCACTCTTTTCTTTGGATGATATATTTTGCTATATACTAAAATAGCATATACTAATCAAATACTCAACTGTTTTCTCTCTTTTCCAACAAAAATGAAAAAGATATATTTCATTCCCCTCCATTTTATTGAGGTTTTTTAGGTTGGTACCACGTTGGTACCATTTTCGTATTTTCGACCCACGGTTTTTTAACTACCATAATAAACAAAAAAGCCGCAGAACAAGTCTGCGGCAGGCTTTGCAATTGGTGATCTAGGAGAGATTCGAACTCCCGACCCACGGCTTAGAAGGCCGTTGCTCTATCCTACTGAGCTACTAGACCAATTGGAGCGGGCGATGGGAATCGAACCCACAACATCAGCTTGGAAGGCTGAGGTTTTACCACTAAACTACACCCGCAATGAACTAAGCAATGCTCGTTGTATTTGGTCGGAGCGGCAGGATTCGAACCTGCGACCCCCTGCTCCCAAGGCAGGTGCTCTACCAAGCTGAGCCACGCCCCGAATACAAAGGATATTATATAGATTTTTAACCCTAAAGTCAAGCTTTTTCGTAACTGGCACGGATTATTCAACCCTGTGCCGCCAAAAGAAGAAGGCAGCGCACCAAAAAGTTCACCCAATATCGGCAAAAGCTTCTGGCACAACCGCCCTCCCTAGTATGTTTATTTTACGATCAGGCTTCTTCTAAGTCTTCAGCAAGAGTAGCTTTTTCTTTTTGCTCAGCCAAATGGTTCATATACAACTTGGTTTCTGCTACGATAACGCCAGTCAGACCCAAGAGTGCGATCAGGTTCGGCAATGCCATCAGGCCGTTAACGATATCCGCCAAGATCCAGATAGCTTCCAGCTTTAAGAAAGCACCGCAAGCAATCAGGCCTATAAAAATAATGCGGTACGGCAGAATAGCTTTAACGCCCAGCAAATATTCGATGCAGCGTTCGCCGTAGTAATTCCAGCCAAGAATGGTGGTGAAAGCAAACAGTACCAGGCCCACCATCAACAGATATTTGCCCCAAACCGGGAAGCCCATAGTGAATGCAGCCTGGGTCAAAGCGGCACCATTAAGGTCGCCAGTCCAAACATTGGTAACTATCAGGGTCAAGCCGGTCAAAGTACAAATGATGATGGTATCTATAAAGGTACCGGTCATCGAAATGAGCCCCTGTTCCGCAGGCCATTTTGTTTTAGCGGCAGCAGCAACTATCGGCGCGCTACCGAGGCCGGATTCGTTAGAGAATACGCCACGGGCTATACCATTGCGCATTGCCATCATAACAGTGGCTCCCAAAAAGCCGCCGGCAGCAGCAGTGTGGTTAAATGCGTTGTCAAGCACGGTAGCGATAGCAGCAGGCACCTGATCGGCAAAAACACCCAAAATACCCACAGTAGTGATAACATACAATAATGCCATAAAAGGAACTATTTTTCCCGCTACGTTGGCGATAGATTTGAGGCCGCCAATGGTAACCACAGCAACCATCACCGTTAAAGCAACGGCAGTATAAGCAACAGGAATACCAACAGAAAGCTGAGTGATCTCAACGATAGCGTTGACCTGCGCAAAAGTACCGATACCGAAGTAAGCGCACAAAACGCCGGAAATAGCAAAGAACACAGCCAGCGGTTTATAGGATTTGCCTAAACCATTTTCAATATAGTACATCGGACCACCGGAAATATTTCCGTTAGCATCGACAGTACGGTATTTTACAGCCAACAGACCTTCGGCATATTTGGTAGCCATACCAAAGAAAGCAGCCAGCCACATCCAAAACAACGCGCCCGGCCCACCTGCTTTAATAGCGGTAGCAACACCAACGATGTTGCCCGTACCTACAGTAGCCGCCAGGGCAGTACACAAGGCTTTAAAGCTGTTAACGTCGCCTTCGCCGTCATTTTTAGCCGAGAAAATCAATTTCAGGGCCATCGGCAATCTGAAAACCTGCAATAAATTCAAACGCAGGGTAAGCCAAATACCGGTACCAACCAATAATACCAATAACGGCGGACCCCAGACAAAACTATCAATCTCATTTAAAATCTCTAACATAACCCTTTACCTCTTCCCCTTTGCGATATAAAAAATAAAAACCCACCGGAATAATGACTACTCCGGTGGGTAAATAAACGATATAAGCACTCCCCCTGCCTGTAATAAGGCAGCGAAAATACTGCTATTGCTCTGTCCATTGGCCTGAGAGATAAGAAACATCAACGACGTTCGTGCACCTTCGGCGCCCATTTAAGGGACTCTCCAGAGTTGTGTCCGCATACGGTTCCGCCTCGTCAGAGGCACCTGAGAGTTTAGCTCCTTCGGTAGACATAACGTCTTCTCCCATATGTTTCATCCACGCATTATTCACTTGTGATGTTAGTTATTATAGCAGATAGTTCCAAAAAATCAAGTAATTTTGTATTGTATACATGTATTCAATTAATCAAAGTATCGAAATAACCAGCTTCTACCAGCTTCGCTAAAGCCAACTCGCCACCCTGCGGCTTAAAATCAGCCGACAAAACCGGCGCAGCCAGCCCTTCTGCTCCCAGCGAAACGCCGATCGCGCGGGCACTATGTCCTCCAGCTACTGCTTCAACAAAATGCGGCAGGCAAACCCCGCCTAAAACGCCCGCGATCAGTAGAGCCACGAAAACCTTGAGGCATTGATCACTCAATTTAGCGTATGTCATACTGTATCACCGTCCTTTACTATCTCTATTATATAAAAAAGTTCACGACTGTGAACATTTTGAAAACTACAATAATACTTTCATTATCTACAAAATTATTTTTCTGTGGTTTACTTGTGTCTTACGTTTTTTTACCAAAATAATCTGCTAAGATAAAACAAAAACGGAGGTACACTATGAAAAATCCCAACGGCTACGGCGGCGTCAGCAAGCTGCCCGGCAACCGCCGCAGACCCTATCGGGTGCGTTTAACAACAGGCTGGCAGCAGGAAGGCGGCAAGCGCCGGCAAAAATACCATACTTTGGGCTATTATGCCAGCCGCCGTGCCGCCCTTATCGCCCTGGCCGATTACAACAAACGTCCCTACGACCTAAACCTGCACCATATCACCTGTGCCGAGCTTTACAAAAAATGGTATGCCAAACACACAGCCCGTCTCTCACAATCATCGTGCTACAGCTTTGCGGCGGCATGGAAAAAATGCGCCGCCCTGTGGCAGCAGCCTATCACCAGCGTCAAAAAAGCTCATATGCAGGCCATCTTGGACGATAACCAACATTTATCTGCCAGCGTGCAAACCAGGCTTAAAACTATTTTCAGCGGTATCTTTAGGCTGGCGTTGGAAAATGACCTTATCAGCGTCGATTACTCTCATTATTTAGAAAAAAGTTCGACTGCCACACAAATGGCTCGCAGTATTTTCAGCCGCAGCGAGATAAGCTGCCTCTGGCAAAATCTAACCTTAGCCCTGCCGCTGCCTAATGGCAGCAGACACCACTATATTGACGTCCGCTTAGTCGATACCATACTGATCATGCTTTACAGCGGTATCCGCATCGGTGAGCTGCTGCAAATCAAAACCGCACAAATTGACTTAAAAAAGCAAATCATCGACCTACACGGCACCAAAACCAAAGCGGCCAAGCGTATTTTGCCTCTGCATAAAGAAATTTTACCGCTTATCGAAGCCCGCATGCATGGCACTTATCTTATCGAAGCACCAACCGGTCAGAATCTTAACTATGATGCTTATAAAAAATGCTTTTTCGACCCGTTGATGGCCCAGCTCAAAATGCAGCACAAGCCCCACGACTGCCGCCATACCTTTATCAGCGGTATGGATAGCTGCGGCGTAGCGGCTGGCAGCGTTATTTTAAAACGCATCGTGGGCCATGCCAACGCCGACGTTACCGAAAGCTATACCCACAAAAATATCCGTCAGCTGGTAAGCGCCGTAAACAAGTTAAAATATTAAGTATTGTGTCCTACCAGTGCCTTACAAAAATAAAACGGCTAAAAAAATATAAAAGCTTCTAATCCGCTTTGCCAGTACCTTTAGCAGCACTTTTCGCTATTATGAACTATTATTAAAAACATAAAATTTTATTAAAAACAGAAAAGGTTTTACTCTGGTAGAACTGGTCGTAGTTATCGCTATTATCGGTATCCTTGCAGGTATCGCAGTACCGCGTTTCTTAGACGCAACCGAATCAGCTCGTGGGGCTAAAATCGTTGCAGATATGCGTACTATCCAAGCAGCAGAAGTTATTTATTATGCGAAGTATGCCAAATATCCATTAACAGCTGATGCGGGAAACGGCGTTACTAGTGATTTTACCAATTTAGTACAAGGTGGATGGCCAACTCCTCCAGCCGGCAAATTTCTTATTGCACCTGTTTTGAACACTGCAAATGATCCTTATGAAGCTACCGCAGCGACCGCTTATGTCTATACTAATACTGACGCTGCTGCGCCTGGTGAGATCACTTTAGGAGCTAGCGGCCCTACATTAACTGATTTATTAAGTGGCACAGCTAAAAAACCTGCAGCCTAATAGTTATTTAAATTATAAAAATCCCGCTGCCTATTAACGTTAGCGGGATTTTTCATGTTAAATATTGGGTATTTTTAAAACACCATCACTTTTAATGACCTCAAAATCACCCTTAGTCAACGCCACTTTAACACTTTCTATCAACTCAATAGCCAGTTTACTAGCTGTTTCCATACTAATGTTATTATGCGAAGATACTTATACCGGACCACCACCATTATTACCTTTTTTCCCTTCTAAAAATTCATAAATTGATTTGCCATCGCAGGTAGCAAATTGAAAATCTACGCCATCACGTTGTTGACTGTTATAACCATAATAGTACTGCCTACCTGATAAATCGTAACGATAAGTGCTGCCATTGTTACCTTGGATTACAAGAAAACCTTTGGGTGGCAATGGATAACCACTGGCAAAATAGTTATTAAATTTTTCGGAGCCAGCAGCAAACGTATAACCTTTGTCTGTTGTTGTGACCTTAGGATATTTACCACCATTATTGGCAGCAAAAACCAAGGCCATACTTTCGATAGTACGCATATCGCCTAGTAGCTTTGCTCCTCTGGCGGCTTCGTTAGCGTCAGTAAAACGTGGAATAGCTAGCCAGCTAAAATGCCAAGTATAGCTATTACTATTACAATTTCTATTAATGTAAACCCCTTTATCTTTTTCATATTTATACCCTCTAAAGATAGTGTCAAATAAAGTTCGCAAAAACCATAATACTCCGATAAAAGCTTATGC
>OIZQ01000359.1_pt1 | contig 25747 bp, 28 predicted proteins | sample 1588491 | NCBI WGS metagenome assembly OIZQ01 (sample SAMN03283262) | human gut metagenome | biome: human-associated habitat; material: feces | host: Homo sapiens | place: USA | collected 2013
CGCCCACCCGTTTCAAGGTTTTTGGCGCGCAGAAGGTCGCCGTCGCCGTTCCATTGAAAGGCCGCTTTAATGGTCACACTCAAGTCCCCACCACCTTCCAATGCGGGGCGTTGGGTGCCCGTCGATTGTCCGTGACCGCGAGAATCGTTACACCGTGCAGTGCTTTGATTTGTGCGGGTAGCGTCAGCATGTCCGTGTACGCTCCCTTTACCATCAGGTCGCCCTCATTCAGGGTATATAGCCCCGCCACGTCCGCAGAATTGCGCCAGTACACCGGGTCAACGTAGCTTTTGCCCCCGGCATCAGCTTTCAGTGGTATGCGAATAGTGTATTGGCTTGCGGCTTTCAGACCGTTCGCGTCTACCGTGGACTTTTCGCCGCCGTACCACGATACGCCGTGAATCACGGTCGGGACGTACACCGTCGCATCGAGGGTTTGATCGAGCTTTGCGTTGAAAACGGTAATCGTATCATTGCACAGCTTCATCCTCTCACCCCGCGATACAAAAGTGGTACGCCGTCGTCATCCCGTTCGCCGTACAGATACTCGCCTACCAGCTTGTTCATTTGCCGACGCGCTTCATCAGCGTTCAGAGTATTGCCGTAGGATTCTGAATAGCCGTCCGTGTTAAAAGAGGTGACGGCGGGATTGGTGGCTTGCGCTTCCACGCCCACAGCTTCCTCCAGAGCAATTAGCGCAAACGCACAGAGCTTGACCGCATCCGGTACAGTCTGCATGTTCTGTACGCGGGAGTCGGTCAGGTAGTCTATGCGTTTGCGGCTTTTCAGCTCCATCGGAGGATAGGCGGCGGGCGCAAGTGCGCCACCGTATGCCTTGTACTCGTCATACGTCAGGTATTGCGCGTGCGCCATTCAGACCGCCCTCCTTTCATCCCTGCGGCGATTAGCCGAGGGAGATAATGCGGGCAATGGGAATGGTCTTGGGGTCGATGTACGTCTTGGTAGTACCCGCAGAGGATACCAGCTCCCAGTTCGCGCCCTTCGCCAGCTCCGCGTCCGTGGGGGAAGCAGAAGCCATAGAGGCCTTGGTGAAGGAAATACCGTAGGGCGCCCAGCACTTGCGCTGACGGCTGTACAGCAGATCCTGACCGCCCTTGACAGCAGGGTTGCGGTCCATTTCATAGGGGGTCTTAGCGCCGCAGTCGGTATACTCGATGGCACCGTCACCCAGTACATAGGAAATGTAGTGGGTGGCCTCGACCACATAGGCGTCCGCCGCAACGTTGGCAGGGTAGAAATCGCCCTTCTTCACGTCCGCAAGGTTGATCTGGCCAGTGGTCGCATCGGAAGCAACTACCTTGACCGCACCCGTAGTGCTGGCGGTGGCGGCATCGTAGCCGTGCTCAACGGGCATGGAGTCATCCACCAGCACCAGACGACCGTTCAGCGTCGCAAGGCCGATGTCGCGCTGCATACCGTCCGCATCGTTGTACTTGAGGTAGGTCAGCAGTTTCAGGTTCTCCAGATTGGTTGCCACAACGCTGTGCATCAGCACAAGCGTAAACTTGCCCTTCTGGTCGCCGGAGGCCCGCTGGATGGCGGTGTTCATGGTCGTAGCATCCATGACGCCGGTCTTGCCGTCCGCATTCAGCAGGGCGGTCACGTCGTGCGTATGGGTCGTCACGAACTTCTTGCCCTGCGTGTCGGTCATGCTGAACACGCCCTTGAGGATAGCAACGAGGGTATCCTGATCGATTTCGTTCCAGTAGTCGTTGATTTGCTCAGCGACGTTCTCCATGAAGTCCTCGCCACCCGTAATGTCGTAGCTGAAATCCAGCTCCGCCCACGCATTGGCGCGACCGACGACCACACGGGACTGCATAAAGGTCTCCGTGCTGGAGGGGGTGATGTCGGTGTTGCCGTCGTAGTTCATGGGGACAGAGCCGGAAATCAGACCCTTGAGGGGCGTGCTGATGTAGTTGCCGCCTACTTCGTCGCGCATGGAGGAGGCCAGCTCAGGGCGACTGCGGATAGCGCGGGACTTGAGCAGTTCCGTCTTGCGGGGGTTGGGGATGCGGTCGATGTATTTCTGGAATACTTCACCGTTGAAAAACTTGGCGTTAAACTTGCCAGCCATGATTCATCTTCCTTTCTTCGTTCAGGTTTGCGCCGGTCACTCATCAAAGGCAATCGGCGCGTCGGGGTTTTCGTTGTGTCGCATCATGAGCTCCGACAGGGAATACTTTTTGCCGGGAGCGGGCTTGCCGCCGCTGGGCAGTACCACAGTCGGCTTTCCCTTTGGTGCTCCTTCCGGCTCTTTCTCCGCCGCAAACGCGCCGGGGTCATCCGCCTTATACTTGGTTACGAAATCCTCGTAGCCCAGCAGACTTTCACCGTCTACCTTGAAGTCCTTGCCGATAGCCTCCTGCAAGAACGCCTTTTTTGCCGAAGCAGACGAAAACTGCAAGCTGTTTGCGCGCTCGCGCACCATGTACTCGTAGGCTTGGCGCGTCAGCTTGTTTTCGTAGTCGGTCTTATCGGTGTTGTACTTGGTCTGGAGGTCGGCGAGGGACTGCTGAACGGCGCCGAGCTTGCCCGCGTCAGCCTGCGCCGCCGTAAGCTGTTCACGAAGGGAGGTCAGGTCGCCGTCGCGGGAGGTGATTTGCCCCTGCAATTCCGTTACCTGCCCCTTGAGGCCGTTCACCGTGTCGTCGTACTTGCTTTTGGAGACGTACCCGCCATCTGCAAGATTGACGATGTTCATTTTCTGTTCCCTGACAGCAGCTTCAAACTGCTCGAAGGTCAAGGGACCATTGGAGAAAAGAGCCTTGAGAAATTCCATGTGTTACCTCCTGCCGCCGTAGATTTGGCTTATATATCCGCGGCCACTCCGCGGGCGCGGCGCCCATGCAGTTATGTCCCGGCATGGTAGGGTGATATATTAAAAGCCCACCGAAACCCGGTGAGCTTTCAATAGCTTTGAAATTAGAGTTTAACCATTTTGAATCCTTCCACGCTCATACGCTGTTTGCGCATGGGCAGACCGGACAGCTTCGCAACCTGTTCATACTTTGCGGCGATTGTGTTAATGCGCATTTGGCACTCGCGCCGCAGGGTATCGTCCCCGGCAATGCGGGCGGCGTTCGCCGTGTCCTTATATCGCCGCACCCGCGTTTCCATCTTGCGCATGAGCTGCTGTGCCTGATAGGTGGTGTAATGCTTGCCGTCGATGTCGCACCCCGCGTTGTTCTTCTCCGCCCATTCGCGGAGCTGTGCGGGGTCGTAGCGGGGTTTGGCATACCGGGAATCAAACGGCAGGGCAAAATGCCCGCAGTTCCACTCAGCGATAGGACGCTTAAAGCCCGCATAAACGTTGCCGTCGATGTCGGTGCAGGAAAGTCCGGCTTGCATCTTATCAAACTCAGCTTTGGGGAAAATGCGTCCCTGAACGGGTTCATGGTCGGGGGCGCTGTGCATGTGCGCGGATATTTCCACCTCGCGGTATTCCAGCGCCTCGCCGATGGCATTTGCACCGTGCTGAGTGATCTGCTTTACGCCGTCAACCACGTTCTGCCGCACGGCGGTATCCAGCCGCCTGTGATAGCCGCTTGCGTACTGCACCTGCAAGCCGTTATACCCGATTTCCCTCACAATCTCCCGTGTAGCTGTTTGGTAATCCATCAGCCCCGTGCTTACCGCCAGTATGCCCCGGTCAACCGCCCTGCGGTACGGCGCTGCAATCGCCGTCGTGTTGGACAGGTTTTGCGCCGTCTGCGCCGTCTGCCGGGACACATTCTGCGCGAACTGCACAAGCCGCTGGCGCACGGCGGCGGAGGGCTGTGCGCCCGCCGCGAATGCCTGCGTGAAGCGCGGGTCGGTGTATGTCTGCTGCATAGCCGCATTGAACACCGCCTGAATGTCCTGCGCATTCAGACGGGTGACGGTCACCAGCCGCTCGGTAATCTCGCGCACATCGGAAGTCATGTCGGCCATAATGACAAGGCGATTGATGTTGGCTTGACTCAGCCTGCCAATCTTCTTGATCTGCTCGGCAATCTTGCGAATGTAGAAGCTGTTCACCTCATCGAAACGCGATTGCAGGCGTCCGAGCACTCTTTCCAGCGCTTCATTCGATAGCATGGGATTTCACCCCTTATTCGCCGTCGTCGGGCGCAGAAGCCCCCGTAGCGCCACTCTGTGCGGTCAGCAGCGCGTCCATAGACTGCGAAAGCTGTTCCTGCTGCACCTTTTGAAGGGCGCGTTCGGCTTGCGCTTCGGTTTCACCGAAATACCACATGCGGAACTCTGTCTTGCTCATAAGCCCCTGCGACATAAGCTCCAGCCGTTCGCCGAGCTGCTGGGATGCGTCGGTGATGATGCTGTCATCCCATTCAAAGGACAAGTCGTAGTCGCCAGCCGGGGCGAGGTCGTACATGGTGGCGTACTTGTCCATTGCCCGCACCACGTCCCGCAGACAGTGCTCAAGCGCCCGCTGGTTGTCGGCAATGGTGGCGTATGTGCGCTGCTTGACGATGCGCAGCTCCGTAGCCGTCCGCGCTTCCTGATTCGCGTCGGACAGCGTGCCTCTTGCAAGACCGCAGCTATCCTCGACGCGCATAAAAAGCTGATTCAGACCGTTAAACAGCGCGGAGTCGCGGATGGCAGGGGAGAACACCTGATAATGGTCATCGCCGAGGTCAACGCCGCGGAACAGGCGCTCGTTCAGTTGGGGCATTTCCTGCCGTCCGCGTCCGTTCATCTGCGGGCGCAGCACGGTCGGATCCACGTCGATAGCCAGCTCACTGCCCTCATACTCCCACAGAATGCGGGAATACTGCATGTCCGCCTCCCTGATGATGTTGACGGCTTTATTGAACACCGCCACGCCCATAGGCGCGTCAATGTCAACGTTATTCGCGTTGGCGGTTTTGAACCAGCCGAACATTTGCCCTTCCGTGTCCGTCAGCAGGGCTTCCGGCTCTGCTTCCGCCCACTGCGGCACGTCGGTCAGCGGGATTTCAACACCGATGGACTCCCGGTTATTGGAGCGAAAAGCCCTCTGCGTGATGGAAATACCCTTGTCCGTCACCGTGTGCCGCTCAAGGCGGGTGTACGTCGTTGTACCGTCCTGATAGGAATCGCGGAAAATCACGTCTTTCAGGTTGCCGTCATCGTCAAAGGCGATAGGGTGCAGGCTCCACGCCGTAGCGCAGTCGAAGTAGATGTGCCCGTCCTTGGGGTAGGGTTTGATGGTCATACCGCCCGCCGCGCATGCCTGTTCCAGCTTGGAGCGGAGGGACTGCATCAGCTTTCCGAACTCCGTTTTCAGGTACTCGGCGCGGGGACTGTCCTGCGCATTGCCGTTTTCGTCCGCCTTGCCGCTGATGTTCCACTTGACCTCCAAAAGCACCTGACGAGCGACCTCAGAACAAATCAGGGAGGGGAGGTTCAGGCTTTTCACCTTGCCGGGAGACAGCCACGGGGGCGAGTCGGTGTACATTTTATACCACAGGTCGAGGGCGTCAATCATTTCATTGGACAGCGGTGTGTCAATATGCTCAACCGCCGCCACGTCCTTAAAGGGGAACATCCGGTGTATCACCTGCCTTATAAACTGCCATAATCTCGAAAACAAAGGGTATCACCGCCTTTAATTGGCATAGAAAAACCGCCGCACTGAATCAGTGCAGCGGCTGAATGGGGTTATTCCTGTTCAACCAGCATGGGTTCAACCACAGCTTTGATGTATTCCGCCCGTCCCGCTTTGGGGAAGCGCTCGCCTGTGCGGTACATCCTGATCTGCGCCCGGTTAAGTCCCGTCGCCTTGCCGATGGTCGTATCGCGGATGCCGTAGTCGTTATACGCTTTCACCAGCAGACGCATGATTTCATAGCGGTCTCGCTGTTCTTCCTGCGTCTGCACGGGTCAGACGGTGGAAAGCCCTGCCTTGCTCAGGTACGCCAGCACACAGGGCAAGCGCTCGTTTTTGCAGGAGGCGACGATGGACGCGGCGCGGAGGTAATCGTCGTTCATAGTCTCCCGTGCCGGAAGCGTTTCCGCCGCCACTGTCTCCGGCTCCGCCGCTTGTGTAGCCGTTCCATACCCTCCCGTCCTGCGGATGGCTGGCAGCACTTCGGACGTGACCCAGCGCTTGAAACGCTTGGCGGCGGGGAGCTTACTGGACAGGATGAGACTGTACAGCCCGGACTCGTTGATAATGGTCATGTTGGGGTTCCCTTGAGTACCGCCCTGAATAGCACCCTGAATCAGGGCGCTATTCTTATCCTCGTCATCAACGTGAACGCTGATGGCGTTTCGCGGTTTTGCGTACCCTAACGCAGTCGCAACGTCGCGTCCAACAAACCACGGCATGTCCTCAATCATCAGGGAGCGGACAGCGCCGAACTCTTCATTGGCAAAGGTCTGCAATCCGTTCATTCGTCCACCGCTTTTCGGATGTTCTCCGTGCATTCGATAACTTCACGGAGGAGGGCATCGGAGATACGGTCGGCAGGGTTCATGCGGTCACACACGATGGACAGCGCTTCGTCGATGACGGCGATTTCGCGCAGGATGAGTTCGTACATTGAAATTTCCTCCTATCAGCTAAATATTATTGACTTTTGGCTGACAGGATGGTATGATGTAAATGAATTTCACACCATCCCGTACAGTCGGTGTGCGCACAATAAAGGACTCACACGGCGCTGCCCTTACGTCGTATGAGTCCTTGCAAACACCCCGAATAAGGACCTCCGCATAGATGCGGGAAGGAGGCGAACCCGCCAGCGCCGGAAAGACCGAAACGTGCGCATTGCGGAAGCCGATGTCTGCCCATATAACATAACACGCTTGACAGGAAATGTCGCGGGACAAAGCGGGACAACCTCCACGTCAGGTGCTCTTATCATCCTTGAGATAACGATAGCACATCTTGCGCGCCGTCTCACCCCTTCCGCTGGCGCCCCACAGGGAGAACGCCGATTGCTCCCACGGCAAACCATTGACAAAGCGCAGGGTGAAAAGCTGCCGCAGAAGCGAGTCCTCTATGCCGTCAATATACGCTTCCAGCCGCTCACGCTCCAGCAGACAAAGGGTCTGCCGAGTGCTGATGGTTATGCGCATATTTGTGATGGCGTTGCGCTTACGCAGAATATTGCTTTCAAGCTGTCCGATGCGCATAACCATGTTTTCGACCGGACTGCTTACGTTGTGCGCTTTGGGCATGTCCGACAGGGGAGGAGACGAACAGTCGCCAATGGCAGACCGCAGTTCTGCCAGCAGTCTTTCATCTTCGGCGCAATCCGTTTCCAGCCGCTCAAGCTGCCGTTTATTCAGTTCCACCTCGCGGTTCAGGTGGTACAGCTTCGACAGTTCTTTTACTGTCATACGCAACTCTCCTTTCGTGCCCTTTCCAAACGCACCCGCAGGGCGTTCAGGAGGCTCTCCTGCGTCTTTTCCTTGCCGGACAGGGCTTTCATCACGTCCTCATCCACACCGCCCTGCACAATCAAATGGTGGATGATTACGGGATACTCCTGCCCCTGCCGGTGGAGGCGCTTGTTGGCCTGTTGGTACAGCTCCAGACTCCACGTCAGCCCGAACCAAATCACATGATGCCCGCCCTGCTGGAGGTTCAGGCCGTAGGCGCAGGATGCGGGATGCGCCAGCAGAATATCAATCTTGCCAGCGTTCCAATCCGCTTCGTCCGCCGCGCCCTCATACACCCTCGCGTGTAGCTTCGTCTTTCCCAGCGCCTCCAGCAGCCGCGCCTTATCGTGCTGGAAATTATAGAACACAAGCGCCCGCTGCCCGTTTAGCTGTTCCACGGTTTCCATGAACGCCTCAATCTTGCAGTTATGCACCACGGTCGCATTGCCTGCCTCGTCGTATACCGCGCCATCGCACAACTGCAACAGCTTGTTGGTCAACACGCCCGCCGAATTTGCCGTGATGAGCGTTTCGGGGTCAACCTCCAGCAGCATATCCCGCTCCAGCCTGCTGTAAGCCGCCTGCGCTTTCTCATCCAGCTTCACGGGGATTTCTTCGCTGATGCAGTCAGGTAGGGTCAGATAGTCACTTGCTTTCATGCTGACGCATATATCACTCAGCAGACCATAAATGGCTTCCTGTGCCCCTTCGCGGGGCTTATAAGACCACACCGTCGCACCGTTGCGCTTATCCGGCAGAAAAAACATATCGCGGTACACCGACACCGTGCGCCCTAACCGCTTGCCGCCGTCCAGCAGATAGATTTGACTCCACAGGTCGGTTAGCCCATGCGGGGTAGGCGTACCGGTCAGCTCAATCATGCGGCGAATGCGAGGGCGCATGACTTTGAGCTTCTTAAAGCGTATCGCTTGATGGTTCTTAAAGCTCGACGATTCATCCAGCACTACGCAGTCAAATGGCCACGTCCTGTCCTTGTGGCGCGGGTCAGAATAATAGTCCACCAGCCACGCCACGTTATCTCGGTTGATGACGTACACATCCGCTTCCGCCGCCAGAGCAGCTTCTCGACGCGCCGCCGAACCGAGCACCACAGACACCCTCAAAGCGGACAGGTGATCCCATTTTGCGGTTTCATTGCTCCATGTCGCTTCTGCTACCTTCTTCGGCGCCACCACCAGCGCTCGCCGCAGGGCGAATCGGTGGTATTTCAGCTTGTAAATGGCGGTCAGGGTAATCACCGTCTTGCCGAGTCCCATGTCCAGAAACAGGGCAATGTTTGGCGTTTCGATGATCTTCTCCTCACAGTACCGCTGGTAATCATGAGGGACAAACTTCATGCCCCGCCGCCTCCTTCGCACCGACCGCAGTAGTCAATCACTTCCTGAACCTTCTCAGGAGAATCTACCGCAGAAAACACCTTAAAGCCCAGCTTCCGCAGCCCAGCCTGTACGAATAGCTGCCGCTGCCGTTCCACTTGTCCCGGACGTTTCAGCTCTACGAATACCGTTTCCGCACCGGGAAGCAGAATAATCCTATCGGGCACTCCTGTAAAACCGGGGGTCACAAATTTCAGACAGCGGGCCTTTGGAACGCGCGCCTTAATCCCGTCGCGCAGCATCCGCTCAACGCTTCTTTCCAACATCAGTTACTTGCCTCCCTCCCAAACCGTAAAATTCATACACTGGTAACTCTCGCGCGCCCGCGCGCGTATAGACGGGCACGATCAGGCGGATAGGCGTTTCGCGCGCGCCCCTAACGCCCATATTTGTAAAGTCTATTAAGAAAGAATGTTCCAATGTTACCACTCACTTAAAAAGCCTTATTTTTCAAGGGCTTTGAGATTTTTTCTGGTAACATTCTTGGTAACATTCGCGGGAACATTCTCGAATTGGAAAAAATTGAATGTTCCCGCTTGTTGGTAACATAAAAAAGATTGTTCCCATAGAATGTTACCGCTTTTCCGAGAATGTTCCCGCTTTTTGGGGAAGAATGTTACCATCATTTCTTGCTGAATCCGCGCTGTTTATCACCGTAGGCTTTGCCAAACCGGCCATGAATTGAACGCCAGCCGGGGAGCCGTTCCAGCACGGCGTTAATCTCCCGCGCATCCGATTTGCGCATATCGCTGATGGGCTTGCAGTACAGCTCGCACCACACCTCCGCCGCGCAAACCTTGTCCCTCTCCACCATCGTGTAGCTTTCTTCCCCGCCCTTCGCCAGTCCGCTCCAGAACGCCCGGCGCTGGTCGATGTCCCACTTCACCCAGTCGTCAGGGACGGGGCGCTCAATGAACTCAAGAATCAAACCTTCCTGCACGCTGGCTTCGCGGTGCTCCTCCTGCTTGTCCCGTGCCAGCGCTTCCACTTCGCCCGTCAGATACAGCGACTCGCCCATTTGCCAGCGCACCTTGGCTTCCGCCCACACCTGCCGGATTACGTCGTCCGTCAGGTCGTTAAACACGGTCTTGTCGTGCGGCACTATGCCCACGTCCACGGGCCAGAAGCGGCGGTTGCCGGTCGTGTCCTGCAAGAAGTCCACCTGATTGCAAGTGCCAAAGAAAACGCAGCAGCGGGGTAAATCCTTAACGTGACGGCCATAGGCGGCGCGGTAGCGGTCAGCGCGCAGGGAGAGAAACTGCTTGATGCACGTTACGTCGGAGCGCCTGAAAGCGTCCAGCTCAGCGATTTCCACCAGCCACACGCCCTGCAAAAGCTCAGATGCTTCCTTGCCCTCGAACGTTCTGATGGAGTCATTGAAAAAGCCGAGGCTCATCTTGTCCAGCAGCGTTGACTTGCCGATGCCCTGCGGGCCGCACAGAATCAGCATATTGTCGTACTTGCAGCCGGGAAGCATGGCACGAGCGACAGCCGCAACGAACGCCTTGCGGCACACAGTGCGGTTATACAGCGAATCCTCCGCGCCCAGATAGTCGATGAACAGCGTATCCAGCCGTGGTGTACCGTCCCATGTCAAGCCCTCGATGTAATCCTGCACTTCGTTGAAAGCATGGGTTGCGGCATGGATGTCCAGCGCAGCGTCGATATTCCCGCGTCCGGTTATGGCGTACTGCTTTTCCATGTACCAGTACAAGCCGTTTGAGTCTGTATCTGACCACATACGGCGGCGGTGCTCACCCTTTGCCACGTCCCACGGTAGCTTCTCCAGCACCTCACCGCGCCCAGCAAAACGGTTCAGTGCAAAGCGCCCTTTCAGCAGCGGGTCGTTCTCCAAAATGATTCGCACATTGTCAATGGAGCCCTTAATCCGGCCTGTCTGTGGTTCACGCTGGAGCTTGAGCATCCAGTTTCCGGGATCGTCGGCGTTATCCGCGCCCACGCCCTCAAAATCAGCTATGGCGCTGTCGTAGCGTTCCTGCATCAGCAGCACAGCCACGTCATCGAGGCTGTTGGCGTACTCCAGCATCCGCTTGTAAGATGGCAGACGATTCGCAGGTGTACTTGCGTCGCTCACGTCATCCGCGTCTCCGAACCTGTGTAGCCTCACCATATCGAAGCTGTTTACCAGCCTGCCGGAGCAGGGATCCGTAGCGTGATGGCTGAACAGAAACTTGCCGTTATCATACACGATGGCGCCGCCCGTGGTAGAGCCGCCCAGATAGGTATAGCGGTCTTTCTCATTGTCTACCGCTTCGTAGATGCCGGGCAGCAGCTCGTCAATAGCGCGGTAGATGTCGTAGGTACGGCAGAACGCGCCCACGATGCCGGGCTTTGCTTCGGGGTCGCCTTGCTTGACCGCCAGCTTTTGGTAGCTAAAACTGCCGGGAACCTGCGGCCACTCGCTGATGTCGTGCCAGTCCTTATAGCTTGCCAGCAAAGAATCAACCGACGCAAAAGGCTCGTCAGCCGTGCGGAATACAAACTCACTGTCCGAGCAGCAGGACGGCCAGTACATCAGGCGCGACACCTCAAAGGTCGTCGGGTCGGCCATACTGATGCCAATGTAATCCGCCATACGCCGGGCGCAGGGCTCGTATTCGTCCGGGGTCATGGTTCTGTCCGTAGGAATCAAAACACGCAGTCTGGGGGCGTTGGGCGCGTGCTTGCGGGTACTGTAAACGCAGTAGTTGCATTTGAGGCCGTCCAGCGTTGCCAGCACCGCGTCTGTTTGCCAGCCGGGGACGTTATCAAAGTCCAGCGTGATTACGTCCCTGCCCGTTACGGCGTTCGCTTTGCGCCGTCCTCCGGCGAGAGCGCCAGCCACAAAGCCGCCCACATCCTTCAAATCGTCCTGCTGGGCTTTTTTCAGTTTGGTGTATTCGGACAGAGCTTCCACACCGCGGGCGGGCGTTTTCAGACGGTCATAGAGCTCAGAAACCGTCAGCGTTTGGCGCTGCCAGTTAATGTCCTTACGGCTCTTGCCCGCCGAAATGATAATTGGTCTGTCGTAGGTCATGGTGGTTCTTTCGCTCCCTTTCCCGCATTATCTGCAACGCCTCATGGCGGCTTTTTCTGTGGGGCTCGGCATCGTGCGGTTGCACACCGTTTCATAGTAGCCGTAGATAGCGTTCAGTTCTTTATCCTCTGCATCACGGCGTATCTTTGCTTTTTCTTCGCCTGCCGCACAGATGACCTGAAATTCTGCCGTGCTCATCCTGCCCGTGCGAACCAGCGCATTGTACAGCTCAGATACCTTGTAGGCATCCATGTTGTGAGCGGCGCGGTCACGCTCGGTTAGGTGGTGCATAAACGCTTTGTACATGGAGCGATATTCAGCCGCTTCCTGCAAAAGCGCATCTTTCTCAGAATGGTATTTCGCGCGCCGTGCCTTGCGGCAGGTGTCCTCCATTGCATCCATGATGTTCTGGAGAAAAGTCTCCTCACTGATAACTACGGTTCCGCACTTCTGACAACGGATTAGCTTCATTTACCTCACCTTCGCTTTGTGTCAATTGATGGACCGTGTAGCCCCTTTTACCTCACCTCGCCGAGAGGACAGCGGTACTCATACAGTGCTTTGTGCCCATCCGCAAACTGAATAGTTGATTAGATACGGCGGGTCTGACACAATCAAGTCTACGGATTCATCCGTCATCCGGCGCATCCCGGTGATGCAGTCAGACAGGTACACCGTATCCGATGCAATTACGGGGGGGAGGAGACTGCGAAGCGCACGTTTCGCCGTTGGCATGAACGCGCACGCTATCAAGCCACGGATGACCGCAGCGGAGTCCCGTACAGGCAACGCTTTCCAGCGCCATACCGCAGACGGGGCAAACGCCCACTGTCATACCCACGCCCCCATTCGCGGCATCGCCGCCAGCATCAGCTCCTTCGCCTGTGTAGCCACTTCCCTCATTTGCGAATGCGCCGCTTCCGAGCAGCGCAAACGGAAGAAGTGCAGCCACTCCTCAACCGTCGCGGTCATCACAACCTCCGTTTTCAGGCAGGTCGGCAGTACCGCACGCGCCTCCTGCGCCGTTGCACCATTGTTCAGCAGGTCAAAATAGTACCGTTCCGCCATGACAGCGGCCTCTATGAATGTCCCATATGCGGCTGAATCAGGGCCGAAGCAGGCGGGCTGAATGACTGCAATTTCACCGCCAAAATCCCCGCGCTGGTAGTTGCAATAACGAGTGCTCTCCTGACAGAAGGATGCAGGGCGATGACGCACTAACTCGTGCGACACGCCGCGGTCGCAGGTGAACCAGCAGGTCATGCAGACGTGCTTCCTGATTTCATGGCCGCTCGTCAGCTCGCCGGGATGCAGTATCCATGCCTCCTCGTCACCGGCTGAGAACACATTGCCAAGCAAATCCGAAAACAGTACGCCGTATGCTTCCAAGATGCAGTGAACCGCGGTGGGCATGCGGGTGTTCGTCGCAGCGCACACGCGTAGCACATCACGCCACGCCCGCACGTTGCCGGAAACAATATTCTGTGCGTTACCGTGAGTCTTTCGGATGTAAGAAGCTGTGCCTGTCTGCTCAAAGGCTCTGTCCAAAGCGGAAAACCACACACCTGAACCGCCATCAGAATCCTTGCTCATGCCGATTATCAGGTTCCCGTGCTCCAGCACCGCTTCATGTCCGCGTTTAATAATGCGCTGGATAAAGCCCTTGTAACTGTTAAACGTAATCTTCCCCTCAGACTTGTAGCAGACACGCCCGCACAGTTCAATGCGTCGCATTACATCCTCAGGAGAAATAGGCTGTTCCAGCAGCAGGACAGACGGCTTGACGATCCTCATCTGCCATCACCACCCCTCGATGCTGCCAGCGCAGCCATCACCATCAGCACGACGGGATACAGCAGATAAATCAGCGCGAATTTCCAATCCACAGTCAGCGCGAGATACAGCGGCAGTCCGAGGATAGTAAGCGCCAGCGCGGCGATTACTATGACGAAACTCCACATGACGATATTTTCAACCAGCTTCTTGAAAAACTCCGTATCGTGCATATTCCTACCTCCAATCAGTCCTTCGTGAAAAACGCACCAACCCATCCGTCTGCGTTAAGCGGCAAGCCCGGCGCCCACGCAACGGGTTCTGACATAATACGCTCGACCAAATGCAGCATGTTTTCAGGCGTATCAAAAGGTGCAATGTCGATGACCACCTCATCGTGTACATGAAACACCACCGGCAGTCCTGCCGCTTCGAGCCTGTCCAGCGCTCCAGCAAGACAGTCACGAGCTATGGCCTGCACACAGTTTTCAACCAGCTTGCCCCCGTAAGTTTCAATACTTTTCCACTTTTTCGTTTTCTGGTCCATGCCCGTATACGCGATAGATGGGCGACCCCACTGATTTGTGCCCAGAGACGGATTGATATAGTACAACTTGCGCCCGGAGGGCAGTGTAATTGTCATGCAGGACACGCCCTGCACCACGTCGTACTCACGGGCAAACACAACGTTACGCACTCTGGCCGTGCCGCCGCATTGTATTACCTGTACGGCCGCCGCATCCATTGCGTACCACAGGTCACGGATTTTGGAGTTGGCCTCCCGCCAGCGCTCCACGATGTCCGGCAGTTCATCCTCGGTCAGTCCCATGTCCAACGCTCCCATGTTGATAAGCGCCCCGGCAGATCCCTGATAGCCCAGCGCCAGCTCTGCAACCTTGCCCTTCGCGCGCAGGGCATACTCTGGATTGCCCTTTTTAATGCGCTCAATTGGCACGCCGAACATCTGTGACGCGCTTGCTTCGTAGATTTTGCCGTGTGAACGGAACACCTCAAGCCGCCATTCTTCGCCCGCCAGCCACGATATGACGCGAGCCTCAATAGCCGAGAAGTCCGCGTCTATCAGCACATGCCCCTCCGGCGCTATAAAGGCTGTACGGATAAGCTGAGAAAGTGTATCCGGCACAGACCCATACAGCACGCGCAGAGCATCAGCGTTCTTCTGCTCTACCAGCTTTCGCGCCACCTCAATCGCCTTCGTGTAGGTTCTCGGCAAGTTCTGCACCTGCACCAGTCGTCCAGCCCAGCGTCCCGTGCGGTTCGCACCGTAGAATTGGAGAAGCCCGCGCACGCGTCCGTCACCGCAGACACACGCTTCAATCGCATCATACTTTTTGGTGGAGGTTTTACTTAGTTCCTGACGGATTTCAAGCATACGCTGAACCTCGGCACTGTTACCTTCCTTTGCCAGCAGACGCGAGACCGTTCCCTTGCGCAGGTCTTTAATTTCTTCATCATCCATCTCCGCGTTCAGCCATTCGGCAAGCTGCTTGACTGAATTAGGATTACGAATGCCGGAAACCGCAACAGCTTCGGCGGTAAAGTCGCGCTTGACACGCGCTCCCACATCCAGTGCGCCTCGCACCAAATCAATATCCACCGCCACGCCGCGGGAGTTAATCATCAGATCGACCTCCCACTGATGCTGTACCCATTCAGGAACAGGAAAAGCGCTCAGGCGGCGCTCAATTTCCATCTCCGTTACCACGTCCTGACGGTTGTACTCTTTGAACAGCTTCCACTTGTCAGAATCGTGGTGCGGTAGATTGCGTGTGCGCCCACCATTCGCCCGTGAAGGCTTGCAGGGTACACAGAAATAGCGAATCAGGGCTTTACCTGCCGCGTTCTTCTGCTTGTCATCCGGCAAGCCGAGCGCCTTGCCCGTTGCGTCCAAACCCGCCGTGTACCCGCAATACAGACCGTGAAACATAGTGCAGCGCCACTGTGACGGCTGCATACCACCGTAAACCTTTTGCAAGGCGCCGTACTCAAAGTGGGCGTTATAGGCGTGCTTAATATAGTTGGGATCCGTTAGCGCGGGAATCATCCAGTCAGGAAGTTTTTCCCCACACGCCAAATCAACAACCTGTACAGGAGCACCGTCAAGAGAATAGGCAAACAGCAGGATTTCAAAATCAGGGCTTTCGATATATTTCCAGCTTCCCGTTTTCTTAATAGATTCACTGGAAAAGGTTTCAAGGTCGATGGAAAGGTGATGCGGCATCTTTCACCCTCCCTTAGTCCAAATACGGAAGCGACGTGCGGATGTCTGCTGGAACGTTGCCGTTCCAGACAAAAGAGTTTTTCAGCACATATTCGTTATAGCTTGCCGCCGTTTTGTTTGCGCGCATCTTCGCCTGTTCAGCCCATGACAGCTTTTCTGCATTTTCGCTGTCTTTGTACTGCTGGTAAATCAGGCTGTCACTTGTGTAACTTGTCATCATTGCGCGGCAGGTGTCCTCAACCTGCTTACGAGTGCTGTACGCTGTCGCATCATCAGCCTTTTGGACGGCAAAAAACCATGAGTTCCACATGGTGCGTCCAACAGGAAAGCAGGAGAAGAAAACCGTGCAGAATAGCAGAACGACCATCAACAGACACAGCAAACCAACAACGACCTTATTCATCTGCCACGCCTCCTTCGTACCGAACAACCGGACTATCAACGATGAAGGGAATGTCGGAGTAAAGGTACTCGCCCGTCCATTCTATATATTTCCCATCCGGGGTGAAGAAGAAAATGCCGTCATCATTCTCACCATAGCTGCCATCCACGTCAGCCAGCCACTTGTTATACGCCCGGAAGTCGCCGCCTAAATACTCGTAGTATTCACTGTCTGGGGACAGGAAGCTATTCAGGCTCGTTACCTTTCCGTCTACCACGAAATTGCCGACAACAGTATTCCCGGCAAAGAGCACGATATAGCCCAGCGGTTTTTCAACCGCACACATGAGCGCGTTTGCCTTTTCGCGCTGACCATTAACCCAGTAAGCACGCCGAATCAGGTTATACCGCTCCAGCGAGTAGCTGATGTCCGTTGGTGTAGGCTGGTTAGCCGTCAGGGAATTTGCCACCGCCATCTGTGCCTGAACATCCGCTTTCGTGCCGCTTACGGTAGGAGTGTCTGAGCAACCGGTCAGCACCAGTAACGCCAGTGCGATAACCACAATCAGGCTGACCACGCGAACCGTCTTTTTCATACGTTTTTCCTCCCTGCAATGATTGCCAATGAGTTCTCAAGCTGTACGCCGCGCTTAACAAGTTCGGCTTTAACCGCTTCGCCCAGCGGAGAAGAAAGGGCGTAGTCAATCAGTTCTGCTTCTGACATGCTCGTCACATTAGCAATGGACTGTTTTACGTCCTCCGTCTTACGCGGAAGCCATACGCGCTCTGCATACTCGCCACTGTCAATGTCGGAAACAAGCATTGCCATCGTGCGATCTGGACGACGAACGAACATGCTGAACAAATTCATCAGGTGAATGGTAGTCATTTCTTTAATCTGGATTTCTTCGCCAGTGGCGGTCGTCCAGCTGTCGGCACAATCAAAACGAGTTTTCACACTTTACCTCCTAAAAAAGGAGCGCCGGGATTTAGACACACAGTCTCCCGGCGCTCCGTCATCGTATTACATCGGCTGGCCGGTGATAGGGTTGATTGCGCGCCCGGTCACGGGGTCAACAGGCGGCACAACCGAATTGCCGATGCCCGCAAAGTCTGCGGCGGCAGATGCACCACCGGACAGCGGTTCACCCTCGCGGGTTTTCAGCACATTGCCGAGTCCGCAGCCCACGCCGCGATTGCCGGACTGCGAATAGCCGAAGAAACGAAGGGTCACACGGCCGTACATGCCGCTGTAAATGTCCTGCGGGGCAAGCTCCGCGTTGATATTGTCAATACCGACAACCTGCGGTTTCTGCTTTGTAGAGGCAGTCAAGACCCAGTGCCCCTTGCACTCCGAGCCGAAAGGCAGACCGTTTTTGCGCGTACCGTCGCCGTCCCACACGATGGAATCGAAGCGGGGACGCACACCGCCCCACAGCTTGCCAACGGCGTCCCGCGCCGCCGCCTCAATGGAAGCGTCGATGTCCGCTTTGGTAGCAACGTCGGTCTTGGGAATGAGAATGGTGACGGAATACTTGGGGTCGCCCTGTCCGCTCAGGGGCGCACGGGGCTGAATCAGGTTGCAGTAGGAAAGGCGAACTTCGCCGGTCAAGACTTTCTGAGCATCATTCTGATACATGATAGAATCCTCACTTTCTCAATTTACAGTTCATTTTGTAGCATTCTCACAGCTTCGTTGTACCTTTTTATCGACACCCTGCCACTCGTCCACGGATGGCATAGTTCACGCTCCTGCGCATCTGCCAGCACGTCCAGTGCATCTCGAATGACATTCTGATAGTGCTCTTGCAGCCCATAGGTGCGGTCACATTCACCGGGGCACAGGTCGAGGTCAAAGCACAGATTCGTCACCGTGTCTCGGAAATAGTCAGCCGCATCTCCACCCAGTTTGTCATCCAGCAGCCACGCAAAACGCTCTGGGCAGTCAATGTGAACCGTTTCGCCGCCAACGTTAAGTACGAGGTTTTCCTTCCGGTAAAGCGGCCCGTCTCGCACGTCAGCCATCCTGCACCACCCCGGCAAAGTCCACGACGGCGGAGCTATACGCCGCGCGCGGATCTTTCTCATCCGTCAGTGTAGCCTTGCCCTTTGGCTTCACAATCTGGTCTCCGAGCAATTCAGCAAAGCGCTTTGCACCCACGATCTTTTCAAGTTGGGCAAGCGTTTTCGGCTCGTAGTCGTAGATAACCGCCTTGTCAAAGCCCGAATCCATCAGCTTTTGCAGTGCCGCATCCGTATCACGGAAAGCGCGAACGCTGCGCCCCTCGACCACCTTGTAGCCGGGAATCTCTTTCCCGTCCAGAATCGCTTGCAGGGCATAACTCCGCAACCCTTCGTACCATTCGACCAGATTTGCGCCTCTGGTCAGCAGGTCACCAACCTCCGCATCCGTCAGAACGGGCGGCAGTCCCAGCACTTTGCGTGCAGCGGGGTCGAGCGGATTCTGCGCCTTATCCGGCGTGATGCAATCCTTAAAATCCTCCAAGGCGGTATTGAGCTTTGCCCGTGCTGGGCAAACGTCGCGCCCGCGGCAGAATTTACAGTGCGCACCTGCGCAGAACTCGCCCTCGCCGTTGAAAGCCTTTTGCGCCGCAGGCTTGACCACGTTTTCTCCCCATGCCAGAAGCTCATCCACGGTCATCTCGCATTCTTTCACATCCTGCGTGACGCGAGGCTGTACAATCGCCATAGATACCCGCTTGATTTTGTCCCCGAAAACAGGCGTATACCGTTTCAGCGCTCCCAGCGCGTAAAGCATCATTTGCGGATTGCCCTCCGCCTCTACGACAACGCCCTGACCGTGCTTGTAGTCCGTGATGTGCAGGGTGTCACCGCCGATGATGATGCAGTCGCAGGTACCAAAGCCCTGCGGCACATAGTCGGACAAGTCAACTCGGACTTCCATGTTGACGTGCGGCATCCCCTCGTATCTCATGCAGACCCCGTACAGATACAGGACGTATGACTCTGCGGTAGTCAGCATTTCGGGCTTGTAAAGCGGATGTTCTTGCAGCTTTTTCAGCTCACTGTTGAATTTCCGTGTGCTCATGACGGTGAACTTCTTGCGGGCATACAGCTCGCAGATGCTATGCGCCAACGTTCCCTCCTCCGCATACTCTGACGTTTTCGGGGGAAACTGCATTTCATACGTCGGCGCGGCTGTACATTTCAGCCAGCGATGAGCCGCAGACGCGCTGAGTAGCGCGTGCTTTGCTGGAGTGGCCATCAGTCGTTCCTCCTTAAATGTTGGCGCCCATCGAACGCGAGCAGTCAGCGAAAGACGCGTACTGATCTTCGTGGAGTAGCGTAATGGCGGCCACGCCGAAGTTCTGGAGCGCGTTGATGAGCGCGTCCATCTTCCCGGCGTCAACCAGCTTCGCACCGGCAAGGGACAGGTCATCCAAGGTAATGCGCTTTGCCGCCGCAGGCGCTTGCTGCTGTGCGGGAGCGGATGCCGTGGTCGCGGTGGGGATCACAGAGACCGCTGCTGGCGCAACAGGCGCGGGGGCGGAAGCAGTCTGCACAGGCGGATGAACGGGTGCTACGGGGGCCACAGGGGCCGCCACGGGCGCGATAGGCGCGGATGCCTGAACGACAGGAGCTTCCTGCTTCACGGCTTCGACAGCAACAGGCTTCTTTTCGGCGATAGCCTGCGCAAGATTGTTGATGGCCTCAGCAATGCCGGGAATGTCAACGGTCACTTTAATCTCAATCATCTTTCAATTTGCCTCCTTGAGTCTTTTTCTCGGACAACCATGCTTCAAACCGCTGCTGATTTTCAGGATTCTCGTAGAAACGCCGAACAGCGTCAAGCAGGGTGGCGCACAGCACTCGCGTATCAGCAGCGGGTAACAGAACCTCAGCCCTGTCCATCGTTATCAGCGGCTTCGTGCTCCAGACGAGCCAGAGCGTCCATGATCTTTTTCTGCGTCGCGCTGTCACCCTTTTTACCGTGAAGCACAGTGGACAGATAGCTCTCCGTATAGCCGCACTCAGCGGCCAGCCGCTTACCAGTAATCTCGGCAACGTGCATCCTGCCCACCGCGTCGGCGATCCACTTGTCTAACAAGCCCTAAACCTCCTTTTCGCAAAAATTTTTTTATCTGGACAGTTGAAAAAATTTAACTCTTGCGGTATAATCAAATTGCCACACCTGATGTCACCGCTGAAAAGACTCCTTTTGCGGGGGCTTCCTTTTCGTAGCCAAATTTCTTTAGCTGTCCTCTGCATTATAGCGCAAGAAATTTAGCATGTCAAGTGTTCTGGCAAAAAATATTTTGCTGGCGGAGGAAGTGTAAATGACCTTCTATGAACGATATGAGGCCCTGTGCCGCGTGCGTGGTATCGACCCGTGTTCACAAAGCACTGCTGAAAAGCTGGGCACGACCCGCTCTAACGTCTCGTACTGGAAAAAGGGTACAAAGCCGAATGTCGAAATCGTGCGCAACGCAGCGAATTTGCTCCAAACGTCTGCGGATTATCTGCTGGGCCGCACCGATGATGATACGGATTACACGGTAGATCAAAAGCGCAACCCGTCTCTGCCAGAGGATGTTACTACTATGCTTTCTGGGCTCGACAGCGCGGACCTCGAAAAAGTTATGATCTACGCCCGCGGTTTGCTGGACGGGGACAAGTATCAGAAACGCCGTCCGCGGTAAAGCAGGAAGTGCTTCTGGCACGAAATAGAAAGGGGCAGACAATGAGAGTATCCGTAAACTTAAACGCACAAAAGCCGGATACCACGACAAACGCCGTCATTTATGCCCGCTACTCTTCCCACGGACAGACAGAGCAGTCCATAGAAGGACAGCTCGCCAAAGGGCATGAGTACGCGGCAGCGCAAGGATATACCGTCGTACACGAATATATCGACCGTGCCATGACAGGTCGAAACGATAACCGAGAGGCTTTTCAGAAAATGCTTTCCGACACTGGAAAGCATCAGTTTCAGGTTGTTATCGTCTGGAAGGTTGACCGCTTCGGCCGCAACCGTGAAGAAATTGCGTTTAATAAGCACACCTGCAAGAAAAACGGGGTAAGGGTGGAGTACGTCGCGGAAAGTCTCCCAAACTCACCGGAAGCCGTTATTCTGGAGAGCGTACTGGAGGGTATGGCGGAATACTATTCCATCCAGCTATCGCAAAACATCCGTCGCGGACAGCTTGAAAGCGCGAAAAAGTGTCAGTGCGTCGGTGGATCAGTCCCATTGGGATACACGCTTGACAGTGATAAACATTTTGTTATCGACCCGCAGACCGCACCCGTTGTCAAAAAGATTTTCGACCTGTACGCAGAAGGGGCAACCATTTCAGAAATCACCGGACAGCTAAATGAACAGGGCATTCGTACCGCCCGGAAGCAGCTATTCACGAAAAACAGCCTGACAAAGCTACTGAAAAATGAAAAGTACATCGGCGTATACACCTACAAAGACATTGTACGCGTGGAAGGAGGCGTTCCGGCTATTGTGGACGAAAGCACGTTTGACAGGGTGCAGGAACTTCTCAAGATAAACCGGCGCGCTCCGTCTCACACATGGACAAAAGTCGAATACCTGCTGACCGATAAGCTGTTCTGCGGTCATTGCGGATCCCCGATGGTTGGGGAAAGCGGTTTCAGCCACACGGGCGCTAAGTACAGCTATTACGGATGTATCAAACGACGGAGAGAAAAAGCCTGTGATAAAAAGCCGGTGCGGCAGGACTGGATTGAGGCGCTGGTGCTGGACGAGACGGTGAAATTGCTACACGACGATGAGCTGATGGAGTACATCATAGACCGGACGTGGGAGTATTACCAAGTCACCGATAAAGTGCAAGAAGAAAAAGCTGTGCTTGAAGCACAGCTTGCGGAAGTGGACAAAGCTATAAACAACCTTGTGCGGGCCATAGAGGCGGGCATCTTCAACGCCGCTACAAAGTCCCGCATGGATGAACTGGACGCGCAGAAAGCCGCCCTGACCGCTTCTCTGGCCGATTTGGAGCTGACCTCCGGCATCCGCATCACGCGAGACCATATCGAGTACTTCCTCTTGCGACTGCGGGATCTGGACGTTAAGGACAGGGAGTGTCAGAAACGCCTTGTGCAGACCTTCGTCAATGCCGTTTTCATCTACGACGATGGGCGCGTCAAAATCACCTATAACTATTCCGGTCAGTCGAGCACCATCACCCTCAACCAGATTGCCAGCGCAGAAAAGGGAAAAGGGTTCGTATGCTGCTTGCCATGCTCCACTTCTTCACCGCGATTCCCAAGAGGAGTCGCGGCACTTTTTTTGTTTTGGGGAAAAATCGGCTGCGAATCAACTACCAATTTCAGCTGTTTTGTGCTATAACGGCAGCGAGCCCTTGCGTGGCTGGTGTTGGATGTGCAGGGCGGCGATTGCCCCGGTGACGCTGGCGGATACGGCGGCGGATGGGAACCCGGAATGGCAGAATACGGATGCTGAACCGGCGGAAACGCACGTTTTCCTGCTCAGCTACGCGCAGGTGATGCAGTATCTTCCGGAGCAGGAGCAGCGGAAAGTCAGCGGCACGGAATATGCCCGGTCACGGGGGGCGAAGTTTCTGGGCTTCACCACCATCGGCATTGGCGAAACGGACTGGTGGCTGCGCTCGCCTGGCAAGGAAAGCTACGATGCGTGCTTTCTGGATGTCCGCGGCGCGGTCGGAACGAAGTGCGTGACGGAAAAGCTGGGGGTTCGCCCGGCGCTGTGGATGAACTTGTCCGCCGACCGCAATGCGTTCCCGTATGAACAGCAGGTTCAGGCAAAGCAGCTTGCGGAGCAGGGGAATTATGCCGAAGCTACCGCCCTGCTGGACACGCTGGGCGACTATGCGGGCAGCGCGGCGCTGGCGAAGGAGTACCGCTATCAGCAGGCGCAGGCGGAAGCGGCAAGCGGAAATTACGATGCCGCGATTGCCCTCTACACGGAACTTGCGGGTTATGCGGACAGCGACGCGCTTTGCCGCGCAAGCCGCTATGAAAAGGCAGTGGCGGCGCAGGAAGCGGGGGATTACGCGGGCGCAATGGCGCTGTTTGCTGACGCGGGACAGTACGCTGACAGCATGGCGCGCCTGCGCGAATGCTGCAAGCAGCAGGGCATATCCATCTATTACTTCTCGGCAGATGCCGTAAATGCTGGGGTTGACACGGGCTATGCCAAGCAGAATACCATCAGCGATGACGACAAGCACTTTGGCTGGCGGCTGGGAAGATTCTTCCTGACGGGCTTCACCCGCGTGACGGCGGACGAAAATCAGCAGCCTGTTTTCATCAAGACGCTGGGCGATTCTGTTACCCTGTGGTTTGATTTGGAGCAGGATATCGACGCGCTGAACGGCAACGCGCAGCTTTCTCTTGCGGCGGATGCGAACGGCTATGACCAGCAGTTCGGCATCCCCAAAACGAACTTCGGGCGCGGCACACTGATTGTCCGCCACACGGATTATCAGAATGCTAAAAATGAACCGGCGATTTATACGGATTATCTGCTGGCGAAAGGCACAACGGGCGCGAATACACGCATTGTGCTGCACGAAGAGGGCGACTACGAGGTGGCGCTGGATTACGAGGTGCAGGACGGCGAGTTGACGCACATCACCAGCAAATTTGGCAATTACCGTATTTTCCTGCGCTTCTCCATCCGCAACGGCAACTGCATGGTCTACCCGTTTGACCTGCTGACGGGCGCGGAGCTGCAGAATACATCGGTCGCGGAGGCTGGATTCTCGCTGGATTTGGCGCGTTCGCGGTATCTGGACATCAACGTTCGGCGCGCGGTGCTGGTGGAAACGGCGAACGGCGTCATCGAGGATGAGCGCTTCAACCGCCCCGCGAAGGACGGCGACCGCTACACGCAGGAGGGCATATACACCATTTCGGTCAGCAACCGATACACGGGCGAATCCACAACAAAAACGATTTTCGTCGGCTCGCAGGAGCTGCTGGAGACGTATGTGCGCAACGGCTTCTCGCTGGAGCGCCTGAAATGAGGGGAATGCGGATGAAAAAGCTATGTTCGCTGCTGCTGGCGCTGGTGCTGCTGGCGGGCTGCGCGCTGGGTGAAAGCGCACCGGAATTCCGCCGGATGGGGGATGCGGCGCTGCTGCCGTATCTGGAAAACAGCCTGTACGAACAGCTGGTGTCCGATTTGGACAGCAGCGACTATTTTGTGGAAAACGTACAGGCGGTGTACATCTCTCAGGAGTATCTGGACGAGCTGGCGTTCAACTCGCAGGAGAACGTCTACTTCGGCTATACGCTTGCTGAATTAAACGCGCAGTTTCAGGGCGAGAAGTACATCTTCACCCTTGGTGAAAACAACGAGACGGTCGTCGTGCCGTGGACGGACTACGATGATGCCTACGACCGCGTGATTCGCAACGTGGCAATCGGCACGGGCGTGATTTTGGTGTGCGTGACGGTTTCCGTTGTGTCGGCAGGCGTGGGTGCGCCGGCGGTCAGCATGATTTTCGCGATGGCAGCCAAAGACGGCGCTGTCGGCGCTCTGCTTGGCGCGGCGAGTTCGGGCGTGCCGGCGTTCGTCGCGACGGCTGTCCGCACGGGCGACCTGCAGCAGGCGGCGCGCGAGGCAGCCTTGACGGGCAGCGAGGACTTCAAGTGGGGCGCCATCGTCGGTAGCATTTCGGGCGGCGTGACGGAGGCGGTCGGGCTGAAGGGCGCGATGCTGAATGGCTTGTCCATGAACGAAGCGGCACAGATTCAGCGCGAATCGGGCTATCCGCTGGACGTCATCAAGGGCTTCCGGACGATGGAGCAGTACGAGGTCTGCCAGAAAGCGGGGCTTGTACCGAAGATGGTGAATGGCAAGATGGCGCTCATCCGCCAAATCGACCTCGATTTCGTGGACGAAAAGGGGTACACGAACTTGGAACGGATGCAGAATGGCTTGGCGGCGCTTGACCCGGCGACGGGGGAGGAATATCAGCTATATTATATAACTATGAATGAGCAAATTCCAAAAAGCATCCAAACTTTTCTTTGAGCATAGCGCTGAAGCTCACCCTACGCCTGCAACAGACACTCTCGAAAATAGGCAAAGCCTTTTTCAAAAGCGCCCCTATAATCCGGAAGCGTGCAGCAAAGGAAATGCACAAGCGAAAGAATCAGCCACATTCTTTCGATGCCTTGCTGCTTCCGAAGCTGGCATTTATCAAAGGCGAGTTTCTGCTTGCAGTTTCTGAAAAACACCTCAATGCTCCAGCGCTTTGCATACATTTCGAGGATTTCCTGCGTGGAAAGATTCGTCTGCGTCGAGATAAACACTCGCAGTGCATCGGGATTTCCCAAGGACTTTTCCGAATAGCACAGCAAAACAACCGCTTTTTCGCAGTCGCTCACTTTGCCCTCATACCGATACGCATAGAAGCGCCGATTGCCAACGGTCACGAGGCTGACATTCGGATCATCTTTGCGGATGGCAGGGGCAAATGCTTTTGCCTGCTGTCGGATTTGGTTGGGGTAGATGATGCGGTTGGT
>OIZQ01000378.1_pt1 | contig 24969 bp, 13 predicted proteins | sample 1588491 | NCBI WGS metagenome assembly OIZQ01 (sample SAMN03283262) | human gut metagenome | biome: human-associated habitat; material: feces | host: Homo sapiens | place: USA | collected 2013
GGTACCGCAACCCGACATTATCGAGCATTTTGGCAACGCAGATGCCGTGCCGCAGTCGCCGGAGCAGTGCTTAAGCCGTAAGGCGGGAATTGTGCGGTATTGCCTTTATCTTCTCTTTTTTATCCCGCTAAAGGCATCATCCCTGGTTTTTGGCCAGCAGCGCTGCTCCAATCACCCCGGCGCGGTAGCCGAGGGTGCAGGTGGTAATGCGGGTGTGCTTTTGGGCGTAAGCATTGCCAAAAACCATTGGTCCCACCGCGGCGCGCAGGGGAGCCAGCAGGTTCTCCCCCTGGTTGGCCACCCCGCCGGACAGACCGATCACTTCCGGGAAGAAGATGTTGATCATGTTGGCAACACCCACCGCAAGGTAATGAATGTACTGTTCCACCACGGCTTTGCCTGCGGCATCGCCCTGGGCGGCGGCATCAAAGGCGGTGCGGCCATTTACCCCGCCGCTTTGGGCGGCTATGCCATGCAGGGCGCTTTCGGGGTGGGCTGCCATGGCTTCTTTGGTCATGCGGATCAGGGCGGTGGCACTGGCCAGGCTTTCCAGGCAGCCGGGGCGGCCACAGGTGCAGCGCGGGGCATCCGGGGTGTCCAGAATAACCATGTGCCCCGGCTCCGCCGCTGCGCCGGTGTAACCGGTCAGCAGTTTGCCGCCCAGCACCACACCGCCGCCCACGCCGGTACCCAGCGTAATGATCACCGCGCTTTCGGCTCCTTTAGCGCAGCCCGCCAGTGCTTCGCCCAAAGCTGCGGCGTTGGCATCGTTGGCAAGAGCAACCGGCAGGCCGGTTTTGGCGCGCAGATAATCCCCCATGGCAAAATCATGCCAGCCCAGATTGTTGGAGTAGCGCACGAGGCCGCCATCCACCGTGCCGGGGCAGCCAACGCCAATGCCCGCTACCTGCTGGCCCTGTGCCAGCTGATTGCAGAGGGCTGCAATATCATCGCACACGGCCTCGGCCGGGCGCGGCAGTTTGGTGGGGGTGCTCGCTTCCTTTATAATAGCACCGTCTGCATCCACAAGCGCAGCTTTGATATTGGTTCCCCCAAGGTCCACACCCAGATAATACATGATTGCAGCCTCCTGTACATAACATTTTTTTCAGTGTAGCAGATTGCCCGCCCCGGCGCAAGAACTTGTAGACAAAAAAGCATCCAAAAGTAAACCCGGCACTACCCACTGCTCTTTTGTCGGGTCGTGCCGGTTGGATTTTATTTTTTATTAGCGGCTGCTCATCCGTTCAGTTTGGCGTAACGCCTTCTATATTTTCATATGAATACCACAGCAATCGTACAACAATAGCACAGCACAAGCAGGATTTAAGGCAAAGAGCTGCAGGCAGTATGATGCGGGAATAATCAACCAGCAGGGTTCCGGCTGCTCCGGCGCGATGAGTGCCTCGCGCCCTACAATCGGTCCAATGCCTTATCGCAGTATGTTAAGCATGTGACCGCTATATTTTTTCAAAATTTCTTATCGAAAAAACTGCCCGCACAACGGCTTATCATACCGTGTACGGGCAGTTGATTTATAATTTTCTACTTTTCTCTCAGGTCTGGGTCGATAAACGCAACCCTACCTGGTACCCCAGCAGGGTGCGGGTTTCCACTGGCTGATGGCGGATGAGGGAAAGCAGCTGCTGTGCGGTACGGCGGCCCAGCTGTTCGGCATCAAAAGAGACCGCCGTGATCTGTGGCGTACACCCCTGCAGCGCTTCGTCGTCATACAGGGAGGCAAGACGGATATCCTGCGGCACGCGCAGGTTCAGCTGTCTCAGGGTGTTCAAAGCCAGCTGGGCAACCTGGTCATCCATGCACAGGATGCAGTCCGCCCCACGCTGTACCGCGAGCTCCACAGCGCTGGTGCGTAGATCGTCGCTTTCCAGCTCCAAAAACAGCAGGCTCTCATCAATCTTGCAGCAGGCGCGGTCATGCGCCTGCTTATAGCCTTCCAGGCGGGACTGGTTGACGGTGTATAGCATGGATCCGCCCAGCAAAGCAATGCGGTGCAGGCCCTTCATCAGCAGCAGGCTGACCAGCTCGCGGCAGCCGCCCACCTGATCATGATCCACCGAGATGACATCCTGGTCAGCCGGGCGGCCAATGGCAACAAAGGGGATGCCGCTTTTTTGCAGCATGGGGATCAGCGGATCACGCTCCAGCGTGCGGGCCAGAATCACGCCATCAATCTTGCGGTTGACCAGCAGACGCTGCATCGGGCTTGTTTCCTGCTCGCCCACCATCGTCATCAGCACATCATAATCATTGCGGGTGGCAATATCGTACACGGCGCTGACGGTTTTGCGCAAAAATGGTGCGGCAAGGTTGCCGAACTGGCGCGAGAACACCAGTGAGATATTATAAGACTGCTGGGTTACCAACCCGCGTGCCAGCATATTGGGCACATAGTTTTTCTCTTTGGCGTACTGGACCACGCGGGCGCGGGTCGCTTCGCTGACACGGCCATTGCCCGAAAGGGCACGGGATACCGTGGTCTTGGACACGCCAAGGTCTTCAGCCATCTGGCTGATGTCAATTTTTTTTCTCCTTCTGTCTGTTTACGACGCGGCATGGGTTTACTCCTGTTAATGTTTGCTTCTATAAGATCTTCTTTCTGTCCTTGCCGGTTTTCCGCCCCACGGGCAGTTCTCAGGGTACTGTTCCAGAAACCAGTCCCCCACCCCGGCCATTCCCTACTCGGTTAATAGGCTTAACATATTATACCACATTTTCCTGGATCATGGTAGCCCCCTATGCAAAGAAAGCAAAGAACACACTACCCCAGTATGGGGTCATTATATCATTCCTGGCTCTGTTTTTCAACCGATTTCTGGCTCTGTTTCCGTTTTCCAGTGTGTTTTATAACCTGGTAAAGTTTTCTCATTTTGTCCGCATCCTGCTCAGTCATCGTACCTGCGCCAAATTGGGCGGCTTGGGCCAATGCCAGCAGAGCTTCGGCATCCTGGGGTTCAAGGGCGGGGACACAACTTTGCAAAAATGCGGCAAACTCCGGCGCATCGGATGGTGTATCCGGCGGCAGGCCGCGACGCACCAAAAGGCGGTAGATGCTGCCAAACACGGCCAGCACCCGCGCGTTGCAGCTGCCCCGGCCATACCCCATGGCATGGCGGCGGGCCAGCACCAGCAGCACCGCAGCAGCCAACAGGCAACCCCCCAGCAACGCTGCCAAAACCAGCCTGCTGCGGGGCACGATGGTGGCTGCGGGTTCGTTTGCGCTGCTCTCCCCTGCTGCGGGGGCGGTGTCTTGACCTTGAGTTTCGGGCAGCGGGTCGGTGCGCAGGTCGGCCTGTTGGGCGCTGACCAGCACGCCGGGGGTCATCTCCATGGGGGTCCAGCCCTGGCCGGAAATGTACACCTCCGCCCAGGCGTGGGCGTTATCGTCCTGCAAAATGGCGTGCCAGCTGCCGTCCTCCTGTTGGGTAAACAGGCTTTGCGGCGCGGCATAGCCCACCACATAGCGCGCAGGCAGCCCGAACATGCGGAACATAACCACCGCCGCCGAAGCAAACTGCACACTGTACCCCTGTTTGGATTCCGTTAAAAAGTAACGGATGGGGTCGGCCCCCTCCGGCAGCTGGGGAGCGCTGGCGTTATACTGGTAGTTGGTGTTTAGGTAGGCGCGGATGTAATCGCCAATGTCCGCAGCTTCGGTCAGCTTCTGGTCCTTTTTAGCTTCATCGCACAGGGCTTGCAGCTCGTCATAGCCGTCCGGCACGGCGGTGTAGCGGCTGGCGGCGTAAGCGGCATAGGATGCTTCCATCCGGTCCAGCACGCTGGGGTCGGCATCGGCGCGGGCTTCCAGCTGGGTTTGGGCGGTATCCCGCGGGTAATACAGGAACACATCGTCCTGCGCGGTCTGGCCCGCGGCGGCGCCATCGCCCTGGATGGTGTAATAATCACCCCAGTAGGCGTTGTACGGTGCATAGGTGTACTGGGTATCGGCGTGGATGCGCTCCACCGTCAGCGTCTGGGGCTGGGCGGTGCCGTCATAGGCGGTGCGCAAAAACGGCAGGCTTGCAATGGTCAGCCGGGCATTATCCTCGGTTTTCCAGTTCATAGCGGCGCTGTCAAAGGCATCGGCATCAGGGGCCTGCCAGGTGGTGCCGTCATAACTGCCGCCGATAAATCCCCGCAGGTATACGGTTTCTTCGGGTTTGTCGCTGGCGGTCAGGGCCAGATCCGTCACTCCGCTGACCTGGATACCCCCGCCCTGGCTCAAGGCGCCATCCGCCACACCACCGGCAGCGGCTTCTACCTGAATGTTCAGCCTGCCGCCGCTGACCCGCGGCAGCCAGGTAATGGCGGTGCTCAGCGCGGCGGATTCCACCCGCTGGGCCGCAGGCTGCAGCCAGCCAATGGGAACCCCCAGCGCCGGGCGCAGCAACCACCAACAGGGCAGCGCCAGCGCAAGGCAAAGCCCGCCCGCCGCCAGCGCGGCAGACTTTTGGATGTTATAATGGCGGCAAAGGTTCTGGCGGTAGTTTTCGGTATCGCGCCTGCCCCACAAGGCCCGCCGCTGCACCGAGCAGGAAGCCGCCCACGCCCCCATCCAACCGGCCAACAGCAGCAGGCAGGCGGGCACAGCCGGCGCGGCCCCGGCCAGCGCCAGCAGCACAACAACGGGCAGCAGCATTAGATCCAGCAGCAGGGCATCCGCACGGCGCAGGGCCGCAGCGGCCAGCGCCCCGGTAACGGGCAAGGCGGCCAGCAGCAAAAACAGCCCCAGCTGCGCCGCACTGCCGCCCTGGGCCACCGGCAGCGCGCTGCCAAGGCGGGCGTTCAGGCTTTGGGCAATGTTCCCGGCGCACTGCTGCGCCCCGGCCAAAAAGTTCCGCTGGCAGATGAACAACACCACAAGATACACAATCACCCCCGCCAGTAGCCCCCAGCGGCGCAGGGCTTGCGGCGCACGCAGGAACAGCGCCCACCCGGCGCAGAAAGCGGCTGCCGCGGGCCACACCCACAACGGCACCGCAATGCCGAACCCGGTGGAAAGCACCAGCAGCAAACCAAAGGTGAGCGCCAGCAGCAGCGCGGCATCTGCCGCCAGCCACAACGCGGGGTGCGCTGCGGGGCGCTGGGTGCTCACCAGCACACGGTCCACAAACTTCAGCCCACTGCCGGGGTCGGCAGCGCCGCGCCGGCTCAGGGCAGTACGTTCTTTTTTGCGCTTGGGCGGGTTTTTGCGGTGCTTCGCCGCCTGTTGGGGAAAATCCCCCCATTCCTCCGCTCCGTCCAGGTCCCCACCGGGGGTCAGGGCAGCGCGCAGGGCGGTCAGCGGTTCGCGCACCATCAGGCGGTCCAGCTTGGCGCTCAGCTTCCAGTGTACCTGCTTGATGGTATCCCCGTCCCGGTACTCCCGCAGCTCATAGCTGCCGCCCAGGGCGGCGCGGGTGTCGGCTTCGTCGCCGTCCTCATCGGGGGCGGTTTCCGCTTTGGCCTTGCCAGCCGCGGCAGCGGGCAGCACACAGATGCTCTGGCTTTGCACGGCAGCCGGGCATGCCGCGGTGAACACCCCCAGGTGATCCCGCAGGGTGATGCCCCGCACCGCAATGCTCCACACGCCGCTTTTGCCTGCGTTTAAGGTAATGCGCTGTTCGGCGCTCTCTCTGCCGCCCAGCATGGCGGCGCAGCGCAGGGTAATCTGCCCGCCGCCCCATTCATCGGCGGCGTTCAGCAGCACCACAAGCGCAGGGATGGGCAACCGGCTGCGGTTGCGCAGCCGAACCGTCAGGGTAAAATCTTCGCCCTGTATCACGGGTTTGTCCGGCACCAGCAGCTCTGCCGTTACCTGCCTGCGCAGATAGGCGGCATCCAGCCGCAGCAGCACCAGAAGCACCAGCGCAAACGCTAACAGGAACACCGCCAGCGGTGCCTGGGTGATGAGCGCCGCGGCCAGCAGCACCAAAAGCACCAGCGCCCGGCCCAGCTTACCTGCCATGGCGGTCAGCCTTTTCGGGGCGGGGGCGCGGCACGGTGCGCAGCAGGTCCTGCATTACGCTGTCCACCGTTTCGCCGCCTGCGCGGGCCTGGTCGTTCAGCACCAGGCGGTGGCGGGCAACCGCATCAAACACAGCGGTCACATCCTGCGGGGCAACAAAATCCCGCCCCGCCAGGTACGCCGCCGCGCGCGTCATGCTGGTCAGCGCCAGGGTGGCACGGGGGCTTAACCCCACGGCCAGGCGCGGGTCCTTGCGGCTGGCCTGGGCCAGCGCCACAATGTAGCGGTACATCAGCTCATGCACAAATACCGTGCTGACCTCCTGCTGCATGGCAAGCAGATCCGCCTGACCGGCAACGGGGCGCACACGGTCCAGCAGGCGGCCTTTGCTCTGCCCGGCCAAAATTGCCAGCTCCGCTTCCTCATCGGGGTAGCCCATTACGGCGCAGACCATGAAACGGTCCAGCTGAGACTGCGGCAGCATCTGCGTGCCGGCGGCGCCAATGGGGTTCTCGGTTGCAATTACGGTAAAGGGTGCGGGCACCGGGCGGGTAACGCCGTCCACCGTCACCGTGCCTTCTTCCATCACTTCCAACAAAGCCGACTGCGTGCGGGAGGAGGTACGGTTGATCTCATCGCCCAAAAACAGGTTGCACATCACCGCACCGGCGTGGTACACAAACTTGCCGGTCTCTTTCTGGTAAACGGAAAATCCCACCAAATCGGACGGCAGAACATCCGGCGTAAACTGCACGCGGCTTTCTTTCAGGTCCAGCGCGCGGGCAAAGGCCAGCGCCAGCGTGGTTTTGCCCACGCCGGGAATATCCTCAATCAGCACATGGCCGCCCGCCAGCATGGCCATCCAGATGGTGTTTACCGTTTGCTGTTTGCCCTGCACGGCCTTGTTTACTTCGGCCGTAACGGCGGCGGCCTGCTGTGTGTACTGCATGGTTAATCCTCCCGGTGTTTTTTCCATATCACCATAATGCCAACGGCGGCGGCAATAACCACCAGCCCGGCCCACAGTGCGTTGTTTTCCAGCCAGATCATGGTATTGGAGATCGCGCTCCCCTCGGATTCCGCGCTGCCCTCCCCCGGCAATGGGGTCAGGGCCTGGGGGGCCACTTCGGCAATGGAGCTGCCGCCGGCATCCTCCACGGTCACCTGGCGCGGCGTTTCGTCCCAGGTAGCGGCGCTTTCCTGCAAATCCTCCTCTTTGGTGGTGTCCGCAGCGGCGGTGTCGTGCTCCGCAATTACCAGGTAGCGCTGGCTGTTGCGGGTGTAGGGGTGGCAGGTGGAAAGGGTCAGCAGGTCCCGCCCCGGCTGGATCAGCACGGCGTTGATATCGCTGGGGTCAATAATTTTCAGCTCGCTCACGCGGTAAATCAGCGTTTCCCACGGGGTGGTCAGCTGGATCTTGTCCCCCACCTGGATCTGCTGCACGTTGCGCAGCATTTCCGCGCCATAATAGCCGCGGTGGGCGGCAATCACGGTGTTGGTGTTTTCGCCGCCCAGCGGCATCGAGGTCTGGCCCAGCAGCGCCGCGCCTTTGGCCAGGTTTTCGCGGCTGGCGCCCAGGTAAACGGGCAGCTCCAGGTTCAGGCGCGGGATCCACAGCACAGCCAGCACATCATCGTCATAGCCATAGGCAGCAAGGTCCAGCGGGGCTTCCTCATAGGCGAACGGGTCGGTCAGGCCGCTTTGGCCCCCGGCGTAAATTTCCGCGTTATAGTCCTGCATCGCGGCGTACAGTTCAGGGTAGGCGCGTTCCGGCTCCGGGGGTTCGGCTGTGGTTTCCTCCGCCGCGGGGGCGGTGGGCTGGGCTTCGGCGCGGGCCGCAAACTGCGCAGCGGTTTTGGCGTTGCGGGTGCTGGTCCACCACTGGGCGGCGGTGGGCTGTATCAACAGCGCCAGCCCCAGCAAAATGGCCAGCCAGGCCAGAATTTTAGCAATCAGCCGTCCCATTTAGTCATCCTCCTCGCGCTTTTTGCAGCGGTGCAGCAGCAAAAGCAGCAGCAGCGCTTCGCCGCCGATCACAATGCTGCCCGTTACCGCGATCCACGGCCAGGCATCCACCACGCGCTTGACCACCGTTCCGGTGCGCAGCGCCTGATACTGCACGGCCTGCGGGGTGTTGGTTTCTTCCTCTCCATTATAAGGGATGCGGGTGCCGCGCACAAGCATGCGGTGGGTGTTGATGGCATACGGCGTGCAGGTAACAAGGGTGCAGTAATCCTGCCCCGCGGTGATTTCCAGATCCTCGGTGTGCTCCGGTTCCACCACTTTGATTTGATCCACCTGGTACGCCAGCGTTTCATCCAGAATATGCAGGTAGAAACAGTCGCCCTCTTCCAGCTTGTCCAGGTCGGTGAACAGCACGGCTTCGGGCAGGCCGCGGTGGCCGGTCAGCACGCTGTGGGTGCTTTCGCCGCCAAGGGGGTAGCTGGAGCCTTCCAGATGGCCTACGCCCCTTTGCAGCACATCATCGCTGGTGCCTTCGTAAATAGGCAGGTTGACGTCAATTTTCGGGATGGTGATATACCCCAGGCTTTCGCCCACATCCACAAGGTCCACATAGCTGGTGCCGGTATCCTCCGCTTCGCCTGCGGCATCGCGCTCCACGGCGCTGTCCAGCTGCTGGTTATAGCGGCGGGCGGCCTCCTTGGCGGCGTCCAGTTTTTCGGTATCCATGCTTTTTACGGTATCATCGTAATTTTGGATCGCTTCGCTGGCGTGGCGCTGCGCCACCGCGTTGCTGATAACCGGGTACGATGCCACCCCAATGCCGGACAGGATCATCAAGGCCGCAAAGCCGACTTTTAGTTTTGTTGTGGTATCCATAGCGTCACCGCGAACCTTTCCGTGAGAGGGTTGAAGTTGGGAGCTGATGCAATTAGAAATTAGAAATTAGGAATTGGAAGTAGGCAAAAGAATAAATAATAAAGAATAATGAATCATTGTGGTGGACCGCGGCGCATTGCGCCGCTCAGGAGATATTGGGTTGGGGGTGGTTTTTAGGGTAGTGAATAACAATAAAATAATCTGTAGGGCCTTACGGCGTTGCACACCACAAAATTGTAATAAACCTCGCCCTGCATGTAGGGGGCGGCGTCCCCGACGCCCCGTTTGACGGGCCTAATAATTGCCGCCCATCCACCCCGCGCCGCAAACATTGCAAATCATTTGTAGGGGCCGATGCTCGCCATCGGCCCGTTGACGGGCCTTGCCCTATTTATTTTTAGGTTCCCCACGCGAGATATTGGCGCCCCTTGAGGGGAGCTGGACGCGGAGCGGCCTGAGGGGTGGTTCCCCGCCACAACCCTAACCCGTAGGGTGGTTCCCCACGCAGAACCTAAAAATCAACCGAACAACGGCCATGTACACCCAAAAAAATTTATTTCCCAATAACCCACCATAGGGGGAGGGCCAAATCCGGCCCTCCCCCTGTGTATGATGGATTATCCCTCTATACCCTATTGGTGAATTGTAACATTGTTTTGCCTTGCGGCAGGTGCATCAGGTGCGGTTCTTCTTTTTCAGGCTCAGCAGCACGCCAACACCGGCCACAACCAGCAGCACACCAATGCCGCTGAACAGCAGGGTGCCGAAACCACCGGTGGTGGGCAGGTCAAAGCCCTTGCGGTTGATGATGACGATCTCTGCATAGCTGTACGGAGTATCGCCATTCTTAACCACGGTGCTATTGTAGTCATGCTTAATCAGTTCACCCGTGTTGCTATCAAAGGTTTTCGTATCACTCCATGCGGTGGTGTAGTCCAGAGTCAGGTTTGCGTCCACCGGACCAGTCAACAGGTTATAGCCTTTGTGAGTCTTGGTTTCAACCAGCTTATACTCGCCAGTCGGCAAACCATTTGCAACAGCCTTACCGTCGGCATCCGTCTTCAAATCCATAACAGCAAACCACTTAGGCTCATCACTAACAGTAGCGTTCAGCTTTTTTGCTGCTGCTTCCTCAGGCGTTAAAAGGGTCTTATCAGCACCCATAAACTTAACGGTGCCATTTTTGTTCATCGTATCTTTTTCTGCATCATACTTTTTATAAAGGGTAAATTCAACATCCTTCAGCGGTTCGCCATCCTCATTCTGTTTCAGGATGCCAGTCTTGAACGTATAAACAACAGCTTCGTCATGGATATCATACGGAGGATCCTCTTCGGTAGTGGTAATATTTGTCTTCTTGGAGTATTTCAGGTCGGCACTGTTTACATTGCCCACTGCACCAACCGAAGCGCCGTCCTGGAGCTTTGCGGTATAGGTAATGGTAATGGTTCCACCTGCATATGCCGCAATCTTGTCAGTAGCAAATGCAATCGTAAAGCCAGACTTACCCTCAGCATTCGTTATCGTCAGGGTATACTCAGTACCCTCTTTAAATGTCGTTTCTTCAGCTTCGCCAACTTTTCCTTTAACATCAATATCACTATTAACAACCAGCTGGTCGCTATTCATTTCATCAGATACGGTGAAAGTCTTCAGTTTTGCAACGTTTTCAGGAACATTGACAGTCAGAGTATACGGAACATCATCACCAATGCCATAGTCTGCATCCTTTTTACCTGTAATTTCCTTTTTGAAGTCCGGCTTGTAGTTCTTTACTTTAACCTGTGCTCCACTAAAAGCAGTAGTGTCAAAGCTCTTTACACTAGTTTCAGGCTTTTGCGCGCCTTCAATATCACTTTCGGTCGCTGCAACCATCTCGCCATTGTCACCGATCTTAAAAACATAGGCAATGCCGGAATCCAAAATGTAACCATCGTTTGCATTAACTTCAGTTTCCACAAAGGCATATACACCTTTGGTCAAACCAGAAACGCTGATTTTGCCATCTGCACCCGTGGTAAGGACACCCGTTTTATTAGCTGCGTCAAGCCACTCGCCTGCATTATCTACGCCATTTGCAGGCTTCTTCTCAATCCAAGTCCATGTTCCGTCTTCATTCTTCTTATAGAGCTTAAACTTGTAGCTCTGCATGGCTGTAACTTCTGTATCTGTACCGCTCTGCTTACCGACTTTCTGCAAAACAGCCTGACCATATGCAGTAGAGTTTTTCGGGAAGACATGAACATCGTACAGCCAATCAGTCAGACCGCCATTCGTATCAGTCGAGACTTTTGTCATAGGAACAGAGACAAAGAACGGCTCACATGCAGTCCTGACAGAATCCGGTGTTTCGGTTTCAAGCACAAGGTAAAGACCCAAAGGCAATTCTTCAAACTTAACAACGCCACTGGTATCTGTCGTTTTCGAATCGACTTCAGTTACAGTTGCAGTCACGTCACTCTTCAGTTTATAACCGCCGGTAGTAGTATCAGGTTCTGCATAATCTTCCCAGCTTGTAGGCCAAGCTACATCTTTACCATCATAATATTTTTTCAGATCTTCTGCATTCTTAACCTGATAAACGGTAAAGGTTGCACCTGCCAACGGAGTAGGCGTTTCACCTTTGTCATTCGAAGGAAGACTCCCTGCGTCTTCTGCCTCGCCGGTTGCAGGCCCTCTAGCATCATCGTTCCACTCATATTTATGAATCGTAATGGAACCGGTATCCTGCGTCCAAACCGGATTTGCAGTGGGTGCCGGTGTTGTTCCACTGCCATCATCTGCCATTGCTGGCATGGCGCACAGGCTGAGGGCCAGAGCGGCGCTCAACAGGCCTGTGAGAAAACGTTTTGCTTTTTTCATTTCAGTACCTCTTCTCTTAAAAAAATCATCATCGGATGGGCGGCGGGGCCGCCCGGCTTAAGGGTTCTGCATCAGCACGGCGTGCAGTGCGGGGCGCTGCAGCGGGGAAACGCTGCCGCGCCGCCCGCACTGTGCCGTGAAGAAAAAAGGAGGAAAAACTGGGCCGCTTGCCTACTTGGCTTATGGCTGCGCCCTGCCGTAAACGGGCGCGCACTGGCGGGCAGGCCCTGTATCCTGGGGGTTGCTGGGTTTCCGGGGGATGGTTAATGTCGCCGGCCCCCTTTCCTGTTGTAGCGGAATGTGAATATCAACAGCCCTGCCACCGCCAGCGGCATGCCGATCAGCAGCCACAGGCTTGGCGCGTCTGCACCCGTGTGGGGCAGCTTAGGCGTTTTACGGTTCAGAACGGTAAGGGTCATGGTGTAGGTGTTATTGGCGCTCGGCTTAAATTTGCCTTCGTCCGTAATTCTCTGCCCATCAATATAACACTTGCCGTCTTGGGTAAATTTGATCACAATTGGCTGTGCCAACAGGTTGTACCCCGGATATGCCTTGGTTTCCGTCAGGCGGTATGTACCGGGTTTCAGATTTGTGAACGCATTGGTGATTTCGCCGTTTTCGTTCGTTGTGGCGGTAATGGAACCTGTGTTTGTGCCATTTGTGCCATTGAATATATAGGTAGTATCTACCTTCTGCGGTTCTCCTTCGGTTGTTGGTTCGACCAGCTTTTCCAGCTTGAACTCAACATCTTTCAAGAACACATCTTGGCCCTCATTATTGGGTTCCGCGTCCTTCTTGATGATATCCAGTACAAACTTCGGGTTCTGCAGCGTGTTGGTCAGCACAATCTTGCCGCTGCCGCCGGTGATGGTTCCACCGTTTACTTTGGCTGGCGTTGTAGTTGCGCCGGTTTCGCTGTCCGTTTCGCTGTTTGCTGTGGCTGTATTGCCTTTTGAGCTGCCCGCGCTGTCCGTTTCGCTTTTTGGTGTTGCTTCAGCCGTTACAACATACGTATTGCCCTTAATCGTAATGGTTCCGCCTGGTGCTACCTGTTCAAATTGGTCATTCTCCACCGTACCTTCCACAATGCGGTACACATAATCGGTTTGATTGCCGTCAGCATCGATCTGGTACTGATCCAAACCGCTAAAGGGATACAGCCAGCCGTTATCTTTGGGGTAAACCGTAACATATTTGCTGCCCGAGGTCGGGTAGTCAACAACATCCCACGGGGCATTCTCAGCACTGTCTGCCAGGCGGCGCTGGAGCTGGATGTAGATTTGTTCCGGCCGGTTCTCTGTACTAAGTTCCTTACCATTTGCATCTTCCCAGAGCTTATTGAACTCAATGTTGATCAGTTTGCGCTGGGTGTTGGTAAAGATTGCGGTAACTTCCGGATTGTCCGGATTTTCGCTCGCCACAATCTCGCCTTCCACCATGGTTTTGCCGATCACCTGGGCGTATTGACCTTCCGGAACAGTTACGCTTTGCAGTGTGGAACCATCACTGGTTTCGACTTCCTTGATGGTATAGCGGGTGCCAACGGGGATGCCGGTGATGATTCCGGTGTCGCCATTCTTCATATCAATCGTAACGGGTTTTTCGATGGACTTTTCTTCCAGACCCTCACCGCCAACATTACTAAAGGTAACTTTGAAGGTGTAGATGCCTTTAATGTTCTCTCCCTCACCAGCTGCGGCCTGCTTTTTGATTTTCAGCCCGCCGGTTTTGACGGTGTTGACGTATTTTACCTTTAGCTTTGTCAGCGTGGATTTTGTTTCGTCCGGGTCCTTATAGGAGCGGAAGACGATGGTGTCGGCGGAGGGTTTGGTTTCGGTATAGCTATTACCCGTTTGATCATCATTCGGTCTTCTTATTTTTTCCGTTCGGCCATCATCGGGGCCGCTTCCCACCCGCCCGATTAACGAAGGTATTGAATCAGGAAGACTTACGCTCTTACCTACTTCCATCGAAGTAACCTCCCGCCCGTTCTCGCACACGGTCCATGTGGTGTCGTACAGGTTTTGGTTCAGATCCTCTTTGAGCGAAATGTAGCTGCCGCGGCGGAACTGGTCGCTGAAGGTAACGGTTTCTCCAGCTTCCAGAACAAAGCGTCCGTCACCGTCCACCAACTGGGTGTCTGTGTCCATGTTGGAGGTGTACTGTGCGTTTTCGGCGTTTTCCAAATGACCGCTTTCGGCGGAGCCGTAATCCGGGATGTCCTTCTGATCGGTTGTAAAGCCGGTCATCTTACTTGGCACCGCTTTGGGAATGAAGGTAAAGTTCCTGAAATAGATGTTGCGGTTATAGTTATCGCCCACGCGGATAGTTGCAACGTTGTTGTTAAACTTGCCCTGCTCTTTCATCTTGTGCAGGTCCAGCTTTACGGTGACCCATTGGTCTGTCTTCACTTCGACCGAGCCATACGTTGCGCCGTTAATGCCTGTTGTGCCAAGGCTGCCTTTTTGGCCGGGGGTAGGTGTTTGATCATCCAGCAGTTCCAGATACAGATTGTTGAGGGAAAGGTTACCACCATCATTGTGGTCAACGTAAACCTGGAACGTAAGGAAGCGCTCGTCTTTGATATTGATGGCTTGATTCAGCGTCAGGATGCCATAACGTTTATCACGATTATCACTGACGGGTTCCGTATCCTGATAGCGTGCGTACCAGTGAAGGACCTTCTCGGTATTCGTCCCGGAATCTGGCCAGGGGTTATCAATCAACTCGAAAACGTACTCACCTTCGGTTGATTCGGTTGCGGGGTTAATCTCGTTCCCAGCCGCAGTCAAATCCACCTCTTGGGACGGAGTACCGCTTGTATCCGGGTCAGCGGCATCTTTTCTTCCATAATGGGTTGCCTGGTTCTGGATGGTGAAGTTGAAGATTTTCTGGTTTGTAAAGCAGTTTTTGAAGTCCGTATCAACCTTGCTCAGATCGACCTCTTTTTGAACCTGCAGCTCGTTATTATCCGGGAAGTTGAACGCCACCGCCATGTTGGATTCCCACATACCACGTTCCATGTAGTACATGGTAAGGGTGTGCTTTTGGCCTTTGTCGAGGTCATCAAGAGTAGTGCCTTTCGCGCAGAAATTGATGTCCTCGCCATTATATTTTACGGTCTTGACAATTTTTCCATCTTGATCACTACCTGACGTTCCGCCTGTTTTGACCTTACTGACATAGGCTGTTACACTATTCTTTCCCTGGCTTCCCTCGCCAAATTCCAGCAGGCCGGAAACCTTACCATGGGCGCCGCCAACGTCAAGCGCCAGCTTGCCATCAATGAATACCCAAACGTCATCGTCACCGGAGAAGAAGAACTTGATGTTGGTTTTTTCCTTTTTTCCATCTTCACCCGTCTTATTGGTTTCTACCATACCGTCATCCGTCAGGGTAAAATCCATCTGCAGCTTGGTGCCAAAGCCGTAATTGTAGGTAGAAGCCCGGCCCGCAGTTGCGGTTTCGTTGAACGGGAAGTAACCATAGGAACTGACTGACTGTCCATTTTTATTTATTGATTTTTGTGCGGAGTTAGAATCAAGATTGCGTGACCGTTCTCGGTTCTCTGTGCTTGATTTCAGGAAATATTGCTCCGTGGTGGAATCCTGTTTCAGGTACAGGGTCGTATCCTGGCTGTCAAAGTACCAGTAATCAACGCCCTGATCCTCATCAAAAATCTGTCTCTTGGTAAAGGGGAACGCAACGTTGTCGTACACATCGCCAAGCTTTGCATTTTTGGTGTTCGTGCCGCTCAGGAACTCTTTGTTGAAGTGCGGTTCTACTGTTGTTGTTGTTGTATCTTTCAGCAGCGGCTCACCTGTTGCATCGCCTGTGGAGGTTTTGTCTTTGACCAGGCCTTGGTAGGCATAGTCATAACGTGTACCACTTCCATCTTCATTGATTGTGGAGTTATTGATTGCCATGAAGCGATTTTTATTTTCGAAGTCTTTATTAAACCCCCAAAGATTCAATGCAGCGCTGATGGTTTCAAATGTAATTCCCCAGTTTGAATAAGTAGGTTGGAAATGGCCTGTATAAATCGGATATTGTGCTTTGCAGTTACTGTAATAATCGCTTAGTGCTCTGTCAAACTGACGGAACGTAACCCAGCTTCTTTGACTTGCAAATCCGCCTCCTTCTCCCGGTGTATAATATGTACTATTATAATTATCTCTATTATTTCCATTTAGTTCATAGTCTGTATAATAGTCATACAATGTGCTGGATACATACTTGGTATCTGCTTCTTCTTTGAATGTTGCCTTACTAATATCTACAACATCCGTTAGTTTCTTGCCTTCTTTGGCATCACGCGGGGTACCTTTTTCAGCCCAGTAGCCTCCGCGGTTGCCACCGTTATAAATTACATCATCGCTGGCATCCGCAAAGAAACACGGTTCGGAAAGGTCGGCTGGGATGTCCATCATGGCCGTACCATCACCGTTATCGGCTGCTTTTTCGTTCTCAACTGCCCAAGAAGCAAAACGGATTTTTGTATAACCTTCCGGCACTTCGTAATACCAGATGTTGGTGTCCTCTAGTCGATTCATCTCCTGTTTTGTTTTAGGAGCCTTACCATCGCCCGTCAGATAGCACCAAAGCTTACCGTCGTTCGTCGGCATGCCACATCCAATCGCGCCATTATGTGTTTCATTTTTTTCATTCTCATAAGAAAGCCAGGAGAAAGTTGCATCGAAGTAAATAACTTGCTTGCCTTGCTTGCCTTGCGGGGTTCCCCAGGTGGATTGGTTATTTACTTTATAGGTAAAGCAATATTTTTTGCTTGCGTTATAAAGGAATGTATTTTCGTCTGTTCCCTGTTCGTAGAAGTTATAGCTCTCACTTAACTGTTTGCTACCATTTTCGGCAAAGAATTGAACAGAAGAGCAGGCACTTGTAGGAATTTCAAAACCCTGCTTTTTGTCTTTGGCAACATCACCGATCGTTACCGTTTCAGTTTCCGTTGTTTTTCCGGAAGAATCTTGTTCCGTAAATACTGCGGTTACATTTGCCAGGTTAGAATCACTCAGGTTTTCAAAGACCATCTTCTGGTCGCCAAAAGCGGTGTGGGCAGCAGGGTCAGGTAATGCTAATGCATCTGCCCAGTTGGCATTATTCCAAGCTACATCACCATTTTCGCTGTTTGCATCGCCATCATAATATTTGTCATTAAATACCTCAACTTTTACAAAATGACTTGCCGTATTGTTCTCTTCAGGTGGAGCTGTTACTCTTACTTTATGGCTTTCATCTAAAGTAAACTGCATCCAGACATATCCGCCCCAGGGGCATATCGTCTGGTCGCCATTTGTCAAAATAATTTTATAAATGCGTTGGCCTTTGGAAGTAATTTTGTCGGGAACAAGGGACATTGGCTGTTCGCCAATCTCTCCGTCATATTCACCGCCGCCATTTCCGCGCTGTGCATTAAAGGTAATTGTAGAATTTTTTGTTACTTCCCAACTGCTCGGGACTGCAAAGTAAACGGTAAACTGATTAGATTGTGTGCTAACCTTCAGCGCCCCATCCATATCTTCCGCTTCCTCGGCGTCCATCTGCGGCTGTTCGGTCGGTTCCGGGGTCGGGGTGGGTTCTGCCGTGGGCTCCGGCGTTTCGGTCGGGGCGGGCTGCTCCGGCTCGGCGCTTTGTTCCGGTTCCGGGGTGGCGGCGTTCTGCTCCGGCGGAACGGTATCCTCCCCGGAGGCCGTTCCCTGCCCATCCTCCAGCAGCTCTACTTCGTCAGGTGCGTCGGGCAGAAGATCCACCTCGGCGTATACAGGCAGGGCCATTGCCATAACCAGGCAAGCGGTGACAAGCAGCGCTGTCAGCCGGCGCGCCCAACCTGTTGTGTTTTTTCCTGTTCTATTCAATCTGCTCACCCGTCTTTCGCGCTGGCTTGATGGAAGCACATTGTTCCACAGGGGATCCCCTGTGGAACAGTAAAAGAAGCCAGCTTCTTTTACTTGCGCAACCGTTGCCATGTTGTTTTCAAAAAAAACCGCATCGAGTCTTCTCATTGCGCATTTACTTTTTATTTTCTTAATATAGCACCTTTACACCAGAAAGACAATACAATCCACGCAAATTCCTGTTTTTCAGCACTTTTACTGATTGCGCTTTCCTCCAATTACATAATGTGTTCAAAGCCTTTGTATAATTTATTGCTGATTTTCTTTTTGGCAGCGGTCCCTTTTATATACTTTGACCGCGCGTTTATGATCCTCTGCGCACACAGAGCGCAACTTTGCGGCAAAATTCGCCTTTTTTGTTGCATTTTCCTGTTTTTGCGCAATTATTTGTTTCGCATGCGCCTGTTTGCGGCGGGGCATGGCTGCTGGGTGGGCGCCTTGTGGGAGGGATGGCAGGTTTGCGGCGCACGGTTCCCGTTTTTTTGCGGCGCGATGGGTACACCGCGCCCCTGCAAACGGTTTGCGGTGTTTGCGGCGGCGGGTGCGGGTTTGGTGGATTGCACGCCCGCCAACGGGACGCCGTTCTCCCTTTACAACGGGGTGCGGGTTTGCTGCAGATATGCCATTCGCTTTTTTGTCCCCCCTGCCCTGCCCCTGATTCCCGGTTCCCCATTGCCGATTTCTATTTGCGCCAGCTCCTGAGGTGCCTCTGAGAGCAACGAAAATAGCGGATCTTTCGCAAGCACAAAATCCGGCTGCGTTTACTGAAACAGACGAGCTTTTTGACGTTTCAGACAGGACTAAGGTATATCTGAAAAGTCGAAAATTTAGTCTATTTCTACAAACACAGCGGGATTTTGCGTTAAAGCGCCTTGGAATCCACAAAGGATTCCTGCGGCTCTCTGCCTTAAATCCTGCTTGTGTTTGCGAAATATCCGTCATTTTCTTTGTTTTCAGATACACCTCCAGCTCCCAGCTTTCAATCTATCCTGTGTAAACTGCAACCCCTCACGCGCCATTCTGTGCGGCACTTACCTTATAATATAGGGGTGCTGCCCTGTGTGAATTTGCAACTGATCTATTTGAAGCAGCTGTGAGCTGTTGCAATTTTGCACAGGGTATTGCCCGCATTCTGTGCCGAACATTCCCGAAACGTGTTGGAAAAACGCACAGGATTGCCTTGTTTCCCTATGCCGTTTACCGTTGGAAAAACGCACAGGTTACCCCCGGAACAGTTGCATTTTACACAGGGTATTCCCGCTCCCCTGCCCTACCGTGACCCGCGTACCTGTTGGAAAACCACACAGGATAGGCCCGTTTCCCTTGTTGCAATTTACACAGGTTTGGCTGTTTTTGGCTTATTTGCAACTTTACGCAGGTTGCTTTCCGCACAGGAAAATGGTGGTGGAATGCACAGGCTGCAGTTGGTTGAACACACAGGTTTGCGTTGTTAAATTACACAGGCTCTACCTATTACTAATATAGAACTAAACAACTAAGCCATAATAACAACCAGAGGTAAGCCGGGAGATGGGGGAGAACGGGAAAAAATTGGTGTTGCCATTCCATCAGGTTACAGAACCCTGAAACAGCAGAACAGAAAAGCACAATAAAACCCTGTGTAACCTGCACCCGGGCTGCAACCCCAACAGGATATATGGCAAACCACAACGCAGGTGTTGCATTTTGCACAGGGTAATGGCGGTGAAACCCTGTGTAAATTTGCAATTCTTGCGCTGGACAACAGGATGTGCTATAATGTTTAGCATGATGTGCGTGACCACCCGGGATACAGCAACCGATATAGGAGGCCCCTGCTTATGGCGGCAAGTAAACAGAAAAAAGATGATCCGTTTGTCGTTACGTTTGAAGAACGCGGGGACCAGACCATCGTTCGCAAATCCAATGACCTTGTACAGATGACGCGCAACAACCTGACGCTGAGCCAGCAGCGCCTGATGCTGCATATTTTTTCGATGATTAAGCCGGAGGATACGGACCTGCCCTCTTATGAGCTGAGCATTTATGATTTTATCAAGATGACCGGCATGGACCCGCACAGCGGGGCGCTGTACAAGCAGGTGCGCAAAAATATTGAGGAGCTGGCCAACGCGCCCATCCAGTGGATCAAGAATAACGGAACTTCCACGGTGGAAACATTCCGCTGGATCGATAAAGTGCGCATTGATGAGGGCCGCGCGCGCATGACCATCACGCTGGATCCGGTGCTGAAACCGCACCTGGTGCAGCTGAAAACCCTGTATACCACCATGGATGTAACCTACACCATGCTGATGCGGTCCACCTATTCCATCCGCATTTACGAGCTGTGCAAGAGCTACCAGAGCCTGTACCTGAAAAAGAAAGCGGCCGGGGAACCGCTGGTATGGAACCTGAGCATGCTGTATGAACAGCTTTCGTATACGGCCAACCGATGGTCGGATTTCCGCCGCCTGGCACTGGAAAAGGCAAAGGCGGAAATTAACGAAAAGACGGATATTATTTTTAATTACGATGTGTACGAAAAAAAGGGGCAGAAGGTTCTTTCGCTGGTGGTAACGATCGACCCGGTGGATGATGCCGCCGCACAGGCCAACCTGGACAGCATCAACAGCACGGTGCGCAAAAAGAGCAAAAAGAAGGGCCGCCCCACCGTGGCGATTGAGGATTCGCTGCTGGATGACCCCAGCGTGATCACCTTTGATTATGTTTCGGCACCGGAAACAACGATCCCCTATTCCTTTGGACGCCACCGCACCGAGCTGCGGGAGGAAATTGTTGTGAAAGCGCGCATGGATCAGCTGCGCGCGGAGATTACGCCCGAAGAGCTGCACGCGGTGGAAGTGATCATTGATGTGTTGGCAGATGCCTGCTGCACCATCCAGGCAGGCGATGGCGAGCAGGACGGCGGCAACAAAACGGTGTTTGGAAAGATGAATGCCATCATCCTGGATTGCGGCGGGCTGACCAGTTGGCTGGCCGGTGTGGCACCCCGCTATGCACAGGAGATCATTCCCCGGTCGCAGAAGATGCGCAGCCCGGCGCGGTACCTTAACAAGGTGCTGCGCGAGGATATGGATAACTATCGCATTTATATTTTCCGCAAGGCAAAGCCGGCAGCAGAACCCAAAGAGGAGCTGTTGGAAGCGGAGTACCATGTGATGGACGAGCCGGTGCAGCAAACGCTGCCGGAGCCTGAGCCGCCCAAGGTAGAACTGATTCCCGAAACGATTGTAAAACGGCAGGATATGCGAAAAGAGTTTGCAAAGTTTGTAGATGATGGATACCTGGAAAAGACGTTGACGAGCGGCCAGCGCGGCGCTTACCACGAAATTTACCGTCACCTGGCAGCGCGGTGCGTGCCATCGCCTTCCAGCCTGCGCAATGGGCTGAAAGACGAAATGCGGCTGCATTACCTGGCCTGCATGAATGAAGTGATTGAAAAGTATGGCAGCCTGACCCCATTGATGGAAGCTATGGCGCATGAACTGGACTTTGATGTGTTCTGGGCAAAGGCCGCCAAGGACCCCAACGTGAATAACCCGATGGGGCTGTTCTACCACATTATTGAAGAACGCGCGCTGAACCCGATCGGCACCATAATGAACGACCAGGCACAACGGCAGAAGGTTGCCGCCAAGGGAAAAGGTGAAAAAGATAAGTGGCACAACGAAAGCTGGATGGATGCTTTTGAGGAAGATATCCCGGATGACAGCGAAGAGTAATTGAGATGAAGCGGAGCGGAACATCCGGGAGCGCTATTATAATAAGGTAAGCAGCGGCTGGCAGATTGCTGGCCGCTGCTTTTTTGATTTCAGATAGACCTTGGGATAATAGGTGAGAATGAAGGCAGGTGAGCGGGAATGCCTGGATGAAGTGAAGAAGGATGGGAAGGAAAAGCGGCAGAGGAAATGCGTGAACAGCAACGAAGAGATGCCTGCATAATATTCGTCAAAATATCCGTTGACACACGCGAAGCATATGATATAATAGAAGCTATAACAGCAACGAAGAGATGCCGCACGGCACGGGGTGGCCATTTTTGCAACCCGCGGTGTTGCCTTAGATTAAGATACCGGCGTGCGGTACCGCAAAAAGAACCGAACAAAAGGCAAAGATTAACCGACAGCAACGAAGAGATGCCTACACAAAGGCGCTCGCAAGGAGGAAAACAATGGGATATTGTATCTCAGTCTGCATTGAAAAAGGCGGCGTGGGAAAAACCGTTACCGTCTGCAACCTGGCGGCGCTGATGGCGCAGGACGGCAAGCGGGTGCTTGTTGTGGATATGGATGCCCAGGGCAACTGTACCTATACCCTGACGGGCGCCCGTGTAACCGATAATACTTTTGACCGCGCTGGCGTGTATGATATGTTCCGTGCCTATGGCATCAGCGGCACGCGGAACTATATTTCCCACACGCAGTTTGATAATATTGATATAATTCCGGCAAATGGCAACACCCCAATGGCGGCCAAGCAGCTGCAAATCCTGGAGCAGTCCGAAAGCACCAGTATCAATATGTTTTTGGCCATGTGCCTGGCACAGGTTGCCGGCGAATACGACTATATTTTGATCGATACCCCGCCGTCCCGCGATGTAATGGTGACCAATGCCCTGATGGCCAGTGACTTTGTGCTGATCCCCTGCGTGTGCGATGACTACAGCCGTGACAGTGTGTACCGCACTGTGGCCATGTGCCAGCAGTTGGAGCACGATGAGGGCGAAAAAATTGATGTTTTGGGCATTATCCTGACTATGGTGGAAAAAACTGCCCTGACCGAAGTGATCCGCAATGAACTGCGGGAAAGCCAGCTGGGCAGCAAGCTGTTTGCTGCCGAAATCCGTAAGGGACAGGCTGTAAAGGATAGCACCCGCCTTGGTGCGCCGGTTGTGCTATGTGCACGCAGCAGCAACCCGGCAAAGGATTATGCAAAGGTGTATGCCGAGCTGAAAACGCGCGTTGAACAGGAGGCAGAGTGATGGCAAGCAAACTGGACCGACTGCAGAAGAAAGGCTTTAAAGTAAACGAAGCAGCGTTAAGTAAGATCGCGCGCGGCGACCAGGAGCCGGGCGGTGAATACAGCGAGATCAATATCAATGATATTGAAGAAAACCCGGATAATGCCCTTTACCGTGAGCTGGATACCGAGGAAGATATTGCGCTGCTGGCCGATGATATCCGCCGCGCGGGGCTGCTGCACAACCTGGTTGTGTTCCCTAAGACCGGTTTTGGCGGAAAATATGTGCTGCTTTCCGGCGAGCGCCGCCTGCGTGCGTTGCGCCTGTTGGTGGAGCAGGATAAAAGCGAGCAGGAAGAAAAGCAGCTGCCCAACCGCATGAGTGAATGGCAGAAAGTCCAGTGCAAAGTGGTGCGCAACTTGACGGAAAACGAAAAAGTTGTGTATATTGACAGCGCAAACCTGCAAGTGCGCGGCGGCATCAGCAATGAACGTGTGATGCGCCAGGCGGCGGCGCGTTTTGTGGAAAACCTGCAGAAAGCACCGTATAACCTGAGCGCAGCGGAAGCGAAAAAAGCGCTGAAAGAGGTCAGCCCGCTGAATTCCCGCACGATTGATAAGGCGCTTTCGATTCAGAATGATCTCAACCCTGATCTGCGCCGCTTGCTGGATGAGGAATTCCTGAACCGAGCCGAGTGCGAAACCTATCTCCGCCTGACCCTGGAAGAACAGGCCCGTGCAGCCGCAGTGTTTTTGAAAATCGCAGCCCTTGACCCACGCAGCCATGAGCGCCGCGCCATTAAGGACGCATTGACCACCGCCATGTTGGATGTAGCAGTGGAACGCCGCAGCATGCAGGAGCGCGAGAGCGTATTTGCAGCAGCGTTGCAAAATGCACAGGATGCAATCGGTCAGGCCAAGACGCAGGAAAACAAGGCGGCGGCAGTAGATAAAGACCACAACTTTATTTCGGCCAAGCTGCCCACCACGGCCCGCAAACTGCGTAAAATTGCAGCGGCAAAAAATATTGAAGCTAAGATCCGCAGTTATACGGCAGAGGACCGCAAAGCAATGTCGGACCAGATGCAGGAGCTGATTGCGGCAGCGCAGGAGCTGAAAGCACTGATTGATGCTGTGGAATAATCCAGATCCACGAAAGCGGCAAACAACAAAAATCCATGCAAATAGGAATACAGGAATCCACGATATGAAACAGCGAATTGTCATCCGGCTGCACCTGGCTGTGCGGGCAGTGCTGCAAAGCGAAGCGGACTGGCGCGGCACTCGGCTGGGTACCCTGACATCGGAGCTGATCCATGAACAGGCTGTGAAAGCGCGCCTGTGCGGGGTGCAGAATTACGAGTTGAACCCCGTCAGCAGCCGCTATGTTCCCGTTACAAACGGGACAAAATATAAGCAGACATCTGGCCTGGAGCAGATCTCCATCTATCTGAACGATGAGGATATGCAAACCCTGAAAGAGCTGGCACTGGCCAACGATAGTGTGCGTGTGATCAACGGCAGGCAGGCAATCACCTACCGATATGTTGTTCCTGGAATGTTGCTGAACGACCCGGTGTTTACGGGGCTGACAGAACAGCACGGCAGGGTAAGCACTTCAAAATCTTGAATAAATCAAAGGCGGCACCGCGTTTTTTGAAAGACGCGGTGCCGTTTTGTATACAAAGCAGCCTGAAAATACTACAAAACATAAACCTGTGCGAAATTACAACAAAACGGATAGAAGATGAGAATAGGGAAAAAAGGAGAAATATGTTGGAATTTTACACAGGTTTACAGAGCAAAACATGAGGAAAAGCGCGATGCAGCGTTTGCAAAATAAAGCGGATTTTGGGTGAATCAGGTGCGGGGAACCAAAAAAGAGGGGAAACCTGTGTAAATGGCAACAATCTGCAGGGTGAATTACCTTTTTGTAATACGACAGGGATAGTAATACCCTGTGTAAAGATGCAACACTGTACGCTGCGAAAGGGAAGAGTTGCAATTTTACACAGGGTATTGGTTATTCTGTCAGGCGGAGTAGAAGGAAAATACTAAAAACAAAATGGCATATATGAGCTGTATTATACGATTTGGAATTAAAACAGCCGACCAAACGATGGGATTTGGCGGGATAGGGACAAAGGCGAAAGTTGATATGGAGAGAGCGAGGGCAGAGGTTGGCATGCTGCTTGATAGACAAAAACGTGGAAACGTGATGTGAAATGGCGGGAATACAACGCTATTTTTGTATTAAACTTATAAAATAATACAATTTGTATTCCGAAACAGAGAATCTCTTTGGAAACCAAGCGGGAATAATTTGACGATTTAAGCAATAGTAGATGGCCTGCAACTTGAGAAAGTATTGGCAACACCGCATAATTCCCGCCTTACGGCTTAAGCACCGCTCCGGCGGCTGCG
>OIZQ01000392.1_pt1 | contig 24403 bp, 19 predicted proteins | sample 1588491 | NCBI WGS metagenome assembly OIZQ01 (sample SAMN03283262) | human gut metagenome | biome: human-associated habitat; material: feces | host: Homo sapiens | place: USA | collected 2013
ATTACGTCGGCTGTATGAACCTTGAGCTTATGGATTTTTCCGACATTATGGACAGGAACGAGGATACGGATCTGTTCTTTTGGGATAATCAGCTTGAGATGGCTTGGGCAGTATTCGGTTGTGACGGCAATTTCGTCAGTGTGACCATTGAGGAGGCGTATGTCAATCAGATTGTGAATGAAACAGAAACCGAAATCACGGCGGATGTGTATGTCTTCACGAGGCATCCAACTCCCTCTCTTTCCAGGAGCGGCACCGGTATGGATTTTCGAATCACCGTTGATAAGCAAAGAATGGTCATAATCTCCTACTCTGAGCCCAATCTTTGCGCCAGCAGATATACTGATCGGCTGCTTCCGCTTGCCTCAAACTATCGAAGGGAAGGGCTGACTTGGCAGGAAGCCGACAAAAAGGCATATGAAGAACTCTATGCCGAAACGGTTGCTTTTGCAAGCAACCATCCGAAACAAACACCGCAGGGCTGATCAATCATGCATTCAGTCTTGATCGCAAAACAGTTTGAACCTAAGTTTCGGTTAAATCGTTTCCGACAACAAAAAAGCGATAACAAATTCAAAATACGGAGGTCAAAAAATGAAAAGGTTTTTATCGATTATCCTTGCGATAATCCTTGCCTGCGCAGGAACTTTTGATACAGTTCTTGCAAACGAAGCTGCCGCCTCGGATGAACTGCCCGAAGGCACAAAATCCGTGACCGTAAGCTATGACAGAGCCGCTGCCGTGGCTTATGCGCTGAAATTCGCAGAAGTAGATCATAACGGTATCTTCAAGAGCATGGGTTTGGATTGCACAAACTTTGTTTCACAGTGCATGTGGTCGGGTTACGGCGGCACCAAAGGTTATTTGTTGGACAACACCGCCGCATTGAAGGCAAGGGTCGCTGCAAACTATCGGCAGACATCGACTTGGTACGGCAGGAATGCCGATTCACCGTATCAGTACGGAAGCGGTGCGTTTATCAGGGTGGTTGATTTTTGGGATTATGTAACAACAAACACCGGGGACGGTCCGCGGGCAACGGGATACAATAACAACAAGGTTTGGACGCAGCTGACCGTCGTTCCGCGTACCGGGGATATCCTTCAGGTCTATAGCACAGCCAAAGGAAGGTACTCTCACTCCGTTATTGTGACGCAGGTCAAATCCACAAGCCTTACCGTCAACAATAAGGATATGTGGCTTAATAACATCATTGTTTCGCAGCATACACCCAAAGATGTAGATCGTACGCTCGGTAATCTTGTCGGCTCCTATGGAGATGCCAACTGCAAGATCCGCCTGATCAGGCCGAAGAGTGCGACTTTTTCGAAGTAACCCCCGCCTTTGCGGGCGGAATTGAATCAACCTCCGCCTGCCGCTCGGGTTTCATCGCTCGGGCGGCAGTTTTTGTTTCTGCCGTTTTCGCATCGCGAAAAACAGGTCATCAGCAAATTGCCCCCCAATTTTGATATCGAAATTTTTGTGATTGACAAATGCTTTTTCGTGCATTATAATAAAGGCTGAATATTTTTATGTCCCTTTGCCCGGCGGCAATCGGGCAAATACCAAATCGCAGATTGGGACGCGGTGCGCCGCAGTTTTCCTTAAAGGCATACCTCTGTTTTTTGCAGTCGGAACATGCCGAAAGAGAGCCGTGCAGGGTGAAAGGCGGCAAGGGACTTCGGATGCATTATCACCCATGAGAGCGAAGGGGAAACCGCAATAAGAGGCGGGTTTGCTCAACTCATGCCGAATATGTTCGGCAATGCGGGATTATCCTTCGACGCAGCCCCCGCGTTAAAGGGCAGGAGTGCAAAGGCACGGTTTTTGTTATGCCTTTGAATCCGGGTGGTACCGCGGTTTCGATCGTCCCGTTTTTCGGGGCGGTTTTTTATTTTTAAAAATTTCCTTAAAAGAAAAGGAGTGTTTGAACAATGTACAAAAAAGTTTCCGCCTCGCTCGACTTTGTTCCGAGAGAGAAAGAGGTTCTGGAATTCTGGAAGGCAAACGGCATCTTCGAGAAATCCGTTGAACAGTCCAAGGGCAAACCTGCTTACACTTTCTATGACGGACCGCCCACAGCTAACGGCAGGCCGCATATCGGGCATGTTTTGACCCGCTCCATGAAGGATATCATTCCCCGCTACCGCACGATGAAAGGCTTTGACGTGCTGCGCAAAGCGGGTTGGGATACGCACGGACTTCCCGTTGAACTTGAAGTGGAAAAGCTGCTCGGACTGGACGGCAAGGAGCAGATCGAGAGTTACGGCGTGCTTCCTTTTATTGACAAATGCAAGGAGTCGGTTTGGAAATATAAAGGCGAATGGGAACAGATGAGCGATGCCGTCGGTTATTGGGCGGACATGGAGCATCCCTATGTTACCTATACCGATGATTACATTGAATCCGTTTGGTGGGCATTGAAGACAATCGACGAAAAAGGTCTGCTCTATAAAGGCCACAAAATCGTTCCCTATTGCCCGCGCTGCGGAACCGCACTGTCAAGCCACGAGGTTGCACAGGGGTATAAGGACGTTAAGGAAGTTTCCATCTTTGTGACCTTCCCCGTCATTCCCGATGCGGAACACAGCTTTGTTGACGGCAGCGAAAGCTTTATTGCATGGACAACAACACCGTGGACGCTGCCCAGCAATGTCGGTCTTTGCGTCAATGCCGACGAAGACTATGTAACAGTTCTTTGCGGCGAAAAAAAATACATTCTTGCGGCTGAGCTTGTTGAAAATGTTCTCGGCGAGGACACAACCGAGCTTGCACGCTTCAAAGGTTCGCAGCTTGTCGGCATTCACTATAAACCGCTGTTTGATTTCCCCGTCAACCACAAAGGCAGGGATGCATGGCGCATTGTTTCGGACGATTACGTAACCCTTACCGACGGTGCGGGCATAGTTCACCTTGCCCCCGCATTCGGCGAAGACGACGCACGCGTCGGCCGGAAATGGGAGCTTCCGTTTGTTCAGCTTGTTGACGCCCGCGGAAGGCTCACCGGCGGCACCCCGTGGGACGGCACTTTCGTTAAGGAAGCCGATAAGCCCATCATTGCCGACCTTAAAGCGCGCGAAAGGCTGCTTAGGGAACTTCCCTATGAACACAGTTACCCCTTCTGCTGGCGCTGCGACACTCCGCTCATCTACTACGCAAGGGAAAGCTGGTTTGTGAAGACCACTGCCGTGCGCGACAGATTGATTGAAAACAATAAAAAGATAAACTGGATCCCCGAATCCATCGGCGAAGGCCGCATGGGTAATTTCCTTGAAAACGTTATCGACTGGGGCATCAGCAGGGAGCGCTATTGGGGAACTCCCCTGCCCGTGTGGATGTGCCCTGATTGCGGACATTACCATGTCATGGGCAGCCGTGCGGAACTGCGCAAATATGCTCCGGACACGCCAGAGGATATCGAGCTGCACAAGCCCATGCTCGACCCGATAACCTTCAAGTGCGAAAAATGCGGCGGAACGATGCACCGCGAGCCCGTTGTTATCGACTGCTGGTTCGACAGCGGCTCAATGCCTTTTGCACAGTGGCACTATCCGTTTGAAAACAAAGAGGAATTCGAACGCCGCTTCCCCGCGGATTATATCAGCGAAGCCGTTGACCAAACCCGCGGTTGGTTCTATACGCTGAGCGCACTTTCAACCATCCTTTTTGACAAGCCCGCATTCAAGAACTGCATCGTGTTGGGACTTGTTTGCGACAAGGACGGCAAAAAGATGAGCAAGCACGTCGGCAATGTTGTTGCGCCTGCGGACGTTTTAACAAAACAGGGCGCGGATGCGGTGCGTTGGTATTTCTACACCGCCTCCAGTCCGTGGCTGCCCAGCCGTTTCAGCGGCGACGCCGTAAGCGAGATGCAGCGCAAATATATGGGTACGCTGTGGAACACATATGCGTTCTACGTTTTGTACGCAGATATTGATGAATTTGACCCCACGAAGCATGAGCTCGTTCGCGAAAACCTTTCCGTAATGGACAAATGGCTGCTTTCACGCCTTAACACGCTCATTCGAACAGTGGATAACTATCTTGAAAACCTCCGCATTACCGAAGCGGGGCGCGAATTGAACCGCTTTGTTGACGACCTTTCCAATTGGTACGTTCGCCGCGGCAGGGAACGTTATTGGGGCAAGGAAATGACTGCGGATAAGGAAGCGGCGTATATGACCCTGTTCACAGTGCTTGAAACGCTTTCCCGCCTCACCGCACCGTTCACTCCGTTCATGGCGGAAGCAATTTATCAAAACATCGTCCGCACGGTGAACAACCTTGCACCGGAGAGCGTACACCTTTGCGCATTCCCGATTTGCGACGAAAGTTTCATCGACGCGGAACTTGAACGCAGCATGGACGAAATTCTGAAAGTTGTCACACTCGGAAGGTCGGCACGCAATCTTGCGAACATCAAGAACCGCCAGCCTCTTTCGGAGCTGTTTGTTCAGGGTGTTGATGAACTGCCGGCTCGGTATACTGAGATTATCGAGGATGAATTGAACGTGAAAGCCGTTCGCTTTGTTAAGGATGCTTCCTCATTCATAACCTATCGCGTAAAGCCCCAACTGAAGCTTCTCGGGCCGCGTTACGGAAAGATTTTGCCCAAAATCAATCAGTATTTGCAGGGAGACGGCATAGGCAATGCAGTTGTTGCTGCCCATGCAGAGGGACGCGCTTATGAATTTGAGCTTGAAACGCTCACCGTCTCGCTGAATCCTGAAGATGTGCTTGTTGACACCGTCAAAAAGGAAGGCTTTGCCTCAGTCGGCGATAACGGCGTGACCGTTGTGCTTAACACCGCACTCACGGATGAACTGATTGAAGAAGGCTATGTCCGCGAAATCATCAGCAAGATTCAGACCATGCGCAAAGAAGCCGATTTTGTTGTTACCGACAGGATTATAATCGGCGTCGAATGCGGCGAAAACCTGCTTGCGGTGTTGGATCGCAATTCGGATGAAATCCGCAGAACGACTCTTGCCGATGAACTCACTTTCGGCATTCCCTGCGGCTATGTGAAAGAGTGGGATATAAACGGCGAGAAGGTCTCTCTCGGTGTTAAAAAAGCGTAAGGCAATCGCTTATGCGTGTCTTCGCGCTTCACGAAATCATTGGACAATGTTTACCTGAATACATGTACGGAGCGGAACAACCGTGTCGGCCCTCCGCTCCGTCCGCCTGTATTATTTCATCAAGGAGGAAAGGCAGATGCATTCAAAATTAAAACCCGGTTTTATTCGCTTGAACACGCTCGCGCTTGCGGCGGCACTCGCACTTGCCTGCACGCTTGCACTGCTTTTCTGCGGCTGTCAGTCGAAAGCAGAAAGGGAAAAGCTTGCCGAGGAAGGTCTCTTATATTATAAGAATCTTGATTTTAATAATGCAAAACGCTGCTTCCTCACCTGCGGTGATTCGTATAAATACACGGAGTATCTTGAATCAATTGCCGAATATGAAAAGCTTTATGCTCAGGCGGTTGAATTGGTTTCTGCCGGCAAGCCGAACGAGGCGCGTGCGATATTTGTCGGAATTACCGGATACCTCAACAGTGCTGACTTTGTTGAATATATTGATTCGCTCAAAGTTCATTATGACAGCGGTGTAAAGCTTTATGAAAGCGGCCGCTACCTCGAAGCATATTCAAGTTTTGCGGATGCATGCGGCTATGAATCAAGTGCGGCCTACCTTCGGAACATTGAAGAGCTTTTGAAAATTTATAATGAAGCCGTTGAACTTATGAACGTCGGCAATTACGAAGATGCTGTTTTGCTTTTTCAATCGCTGAACACAGAATTTGAAAATTCTGACGACCTTATCGAAACCTGCCGAAGTCGGCTTGCGGTAAGTCCCGTTCTGCTGAACAGCTTCATCAAAGCTTATAACTCAGAGTATTCTTCCGAGGGCATACGCATTGAGGCGGGCAGCACGGGTGAACCGGGCTCGCAATTTTCGCTCCGCGACACAAGAGGGATACTTTTTACGGGACTCACGGACGAGTTCGGAAGGATAACCTATATTACCTGCCGATTTGAACCCGAAGTTCTTGAAGCTCTTGAACCCGGCAGCGTGTCAACAGTTGCGGCGCATTTTATCCACGCGCTGAACACGCATACATGCAGCCTCGATTCCGTAACAGCCGATATTTCGTTTTACCTTAACGCGGGCGAAAACGGCAGGCTCTACGGCTGCATGAATGTATCAAGCCTTTCCGAAAGCAGCGGCGCATTCGTCATATCGGCAGGATACGAAAAATGACCCGCCCCGTTCACGCTTTTTTTCGCTTGGCGTATGTTCAATTTCATTCGTTAAAAGGCTTGAACTTTTTTTAAAAAACTGGTATACTTAGGCTCATGCCGAACAACGTGAAATCAATGCGCATTCACGCTGTGCCGATTTGTTTTTTCGGAAACGATACGGCAATTAACAAAACAAACCCGAAAGGAATATCGTTATGAAAAAAGTCAATCGAATGATCGCAATCATGCTGTCCGTTCTTCTGCTTGCTGCCGCATTTTGCATGACAGCATGCAAGGACGACAAAAAAAACCCCAACACTCCCACGACCACCACGAAACCGAATCCGGGCAATGACACACGCAAAAACCCCAACACCACAACCGACCCCCGCACTCTCGTTGTTGAAACGAACTGGGGACTTGCTGCGGATACCGTTGTTATGACGCTCAATTTCAAGGGCAGCGAATACAAACTCACCGCAGGTGAACTCTATGCTCTCGGTGCCGAAAATGTTTCCGCACTCGACCAGACCAACGCACTCGTCAGGGGAGGCTCCATTAACGTCTTCAACGGAGTGAATCTCAAGGCCGTTCTCGATTCCGTCGGTGTTGATGTTTCCGATGCCGAAACCACCAACATATACTCGCTTGTACTCACCCAAGCCGGCGGCACCGAGCAGGATCTTTCCGACAAAATCTCCGCGCTGAGCCTTTTCGACTGCACGCTTGCATTTGCAAACAACGGAAAACCCATCGGTTCACCCGATAACGGCGGCTATTTCACTCTGCATACAACTGAACAGGGTTCTACGGATGTTGCCTATTCCGGCGTTACCGCAGTTACCATCAAGTAAACACTCTGCACTGTTCCGTTCCGGCGACAAATAAATCAAACCATAGGCAAAAGGGAGTTCGGCAATTGCCGTTCTCCCTTTTTTTGATTCAATTGCATGATTGTAAAAAAATACCGGTTTTTAAATGCCGCGTTTCGTGCATACGGCTGAGTCGGGCGGGCATAATAAGCCCATGAGGAAAAGAGCGAACGGAAAATTTCAGGAGCGGATCAAGCAAGACCATTCGAATGTGACGGATAAAGAAACCGCATTCACAACCGAAGGCAGAGGCGCGATCAAATCGGATGTGTTGGGCAGCTACACCGGCACCGCCGAGGATTATGAGGCTCCGGTGCAGGATGCGGACGATCTGTAAATGCCGCGGATGAACAGCAGCTCGCCGTCAACGGCGGCGCAGTGATGCAAATGTTCCGACCCGCAGGGCATTTCAACCGGATGCTTTCGATGTTCCCCCGAGTTGTACGGATGATTACCCCCATCCCGGGAAACCTTTGAATCGGGAATACCCCGAAAATTCGGCTTTTACGGAGAGCCGAATCGAGTGTTCCCGAGTTTGTGCAGAGTGTTTCATGAAAACCCGAACGGAGCAGAGAACTTTTCTCATGATTTGTCCGCAATTGAAACTGCCGCAGTGATTGCATCTGCGGCAGTTTTTTGATTTTTGAATATGTAATGTTCAATGCGCAGAGAGGGCACTCTGCTTAACGGCTACACAATATGCATGACCTTTTTTGCGATTGCAACCGCATCTTCAACGGAAATTGCGCCGTCGCAGTTATAATCCGAAAGCTCGCGCCGTTCCGGGTCAAACCCGTCCAGTCCGAGCGCGGTGCGCAGCGCCGCCATGCTGTCCGAAAGGGTAATTTTCCCGTCCATGTTCACATCCCCGCGAGCGGCATCCAGCCCCACGGCTTTCAACTCGACGTTGTCAATATAAGCGCAGTCATCAACACCCGCCGATTTGTCGTTTCCCTTTTCATAGCTCCAGCGGAAACAATACCTTCCGTCGATCGGTGCGGTGAAAATGTATTTCGTCCATCCCGTTTCGCCCGATATCTTCATCAAGACCTTTGTTCCGACGGTGCAGATAAACCTGTCCGTGTCAACCCCGCTGCTGACGCAGTAATCAAAACTCAGCGTGTCCCCCGCTTTCATCGTCACTGTCAGACGCAAATCGCTTTCGGAATTGTTTTCACCCGCATTCGAGCTTACGGCAGCAATGCGTCCGCCGACAACGGTGTTGCCGACCATGCCTCTTGAAACTGTCGTGCTGCCGACAAACGGATCATCCGTCCCGGATGTGAACTCAAGTGAGCCGCCCGGAACGTTCAAAGCATAATTAAGATCGGTAATTCCGCTCTGTCCGTCAAGCAATTGAGAATCCAGCCATTCAATTCGTCCCGTAAGCCAATTGGTGAGAAAATTGACGCCGTGATCAAAGTTCTTTTCCCATTTTTCTTCGGTTGCGGCAGTGCAATTGTATAAATACGCCGCCTGTTCGTTGATAAGTGCAAAAAACTCGGGAATCAACGTGCTGCGGTATTCTTTGTAGCGCTGTTTGAACCGCGCCTGAAAATCCGGATAGTTGTGATACAATGCGTTGAACCACGGAGCGGAACTGTTTATCGCAATGAACCCGACCGGTCCTCTTCCGCCGACGCAGTCCTCAACATCATTGTGTTCCGCACTGGCATTATTAAATGCCGTCAGCCCGAACGCAATATCAAAATCCCATATTGCGGTCATGTACAGCCTGTCGTCCTGACTCTGTTTATACAGATAGCAGCTTGTTTTAAAATTACCGTCGATGTTCTTTGTTATTTCCTGAATAATAATGTAATCTATCCATGAATCGACATCAATGTATTTTTGATAATCTTCGCCGCTTATTCCCATCACGGCATTATGAACGCTCTTCATGTGTTCCTCAAGGTATTCAAGCATTCGCGCCGTGAGTTCGGATGAAGCGGGTTCCGGCTGTTTAAGCACGAAATAATCCTGCGTCTGATTCGCCCAATACGGACAGTCGAACCACATATCCCGTGCAAAATCAACCTTCATCGCAATATCCTTTTCGATGAAATAACCGCCCGTTATATCGCTCTCATCCGCTTCGTCAATATCGATTTTTGTGCTTTCAATGCCCGGACGTTCTATGAGGATATAAATTCCGTTGTATTCTCCGTTAAAATAAACGTCAACGAATTCGCATTTCGGAACATAGTCCATGCCCGAAAGCAATGCACCGGCTTTGTATGTCACAAGATTGCGCATCAGGGAAGGATCCGAATAACTTGCAACGATTGCATACCGCTTTGTTGCCGGAATATCGAGCAGCGATGTTTTTTGTTCCAACTTAATCGAATAGGGCTTTTGCGGCTGCGTCCAAGACAGATTTCCGCGCCCCTTAACATAGCCCGAGCCGCTGAACTCGCCGCTTGAATACTTTTTCGTTCCGAGAGTCAAACTGAAATTTGCAGACACCCAATTATCCTTGCCGATAAGCGAAAAATCGTTTAAGGTTGTGATATCCAGCCGCGGAAGGGATTCAACTGCGGCATAAATTCCCAAGAGATATAAGTCAGAGAATGCCACGCTCTCCCCTGCGATTGCAGAAAACGAAAAACGTATGCTTGCATCGCTGTTGAGCAATATGGTTCTTCGCGCCGGATTGCTTGGGAAGAACACGCTGTATTTATCGTTATAGCTCCAGCCCTCCGCAAACCTTGCAACGAGGGTCACCGTTTTCGTTTCCGCAAACGTGAAAACACCTGAATGCAGGTTGCCGCGCAGAACCGTTTCGCTGTATTCCAAAGTTACCCCGTCCGAATGTCGGGGCTTGATCTCGTATTCAACAACTCCGTTTGAATCCTCTGCATATGAAGTAATCCCGCCCGCTTCCGTCTCGGTTCTTGCGCCGGCAGGCAGAGAGCAGAGCACAAACAGCAATGCTGTTATCGCACACAGTGCGCGCCTGCAAAGCTTGTTCACAAGCAACTCCTCCGAAAATAGAATTTTCGCAAACATACCGATTATTTTAGCATATTTCGCGCTTCATTTCAACCCATTTCCAAACTCATATTGTAATTTTTCGACTTTTGTCACAGAATATTCGAATTCTGCACTCATTTTTCGCATTTTTTTGCCACAGAATCGCACATGAATACTTAATAGGTGATGAATTCAATGTATTTCCCGGGAAATTTTGCAGGATTACCTTTTTTTGAAAAAGGCGTTGACAAAACCGTCGCTGCTGTATTATAATCAATAACACAGTTGTGGCAACTGATTCAGTACGAACGGAGGTGGACTTTTTGCAGATTGATAAATTCTCTCGAACGCCGATTTATGAACAGGTCATAGACGGTATTGAGCGAGAAATACTCACAGGCGAGCTGAAACCCAATTCGCCCGTCGCATCCGTGCGCGCATTGTCGGTGCAGTTTTCCGTGAATCCGAACACGCTTCAAAAGGCTTATACCGAACTGGAGCGGCGCGGACTTTGTTACAGCGTTCCCGGCAGCGGGAGGTTCGTTTCGCCGGACGCAATGCAGCGATTGCACGAAGCACGCAGCAAACTTCTTGACGAAATAACCGCACTTTCCCGTGAGCTTAAGCTGACAGGTTTCAACAGGGCGGATGTTATCAGCGCAGTGAACAAAGCCTATGATGAAAACATTATCGAAAACAACCAAACGGAGGAAAAATGACATATGATTAAAGTAACCGACCTTTCAAAAAACTTTGGCGAACTCAAAGCATTGGACAAAGTCAGTTTTTCTGTTCCAAAGGGCAGCATATTAGGGCTTGTCGGGGCGAACGGTGCGGGTAAATCCACTCTTATGCGCATCATTGCGGGAATTTACACTGCGGATGACGGTTCCGTGCTCATTAACGATGAACCGGTCTATGACAATCCCGCCGCAAAAACGCACCTCGTTTTTGTTCCGGACAGAATGCACCTTACGGGAGGCGGGGCAACGATCGAACGCATGGCAAATTTTTATGCTTCATGCTATCCCAAGTTCTCGTTTGAAAAGTTTGATGCGCTGCTCAACATTTTTAAGCTCGATAAAAAACGCCGCGTTCGTTCCCTGAGCAAAGGTATGGTGAGGCAGGTGCAGACGGTGCTTGCGCTGAGCTGCAATGCGGATGTTCTTCTTTTCGATGAAACCTTTGACGGACTGGATCCGATTGCGCGCAACATTGCCAAACGCCTTATTTATCGCGATATGTGTGACTTCGGTTCAACCGTCATTCTGACCAGTCACTCCCTGCGCGAACTTGAGGACACTTGCGATCGGTTTGCAATGCTGTATCAGGGTAAAATCGTTTTTCAAAATGACCTTGCAGATGCTAAATCACAGCTGTTTAAGGTTCAGCTTGCATTCGCAAGACAGGTTACGCCGGAGGACTTCAAGGATGTTGAACTGCTTTCTTTCACCAAGCAAGGCAGCATTGTATATGTTCTTGTGCGCGGCGAAGCAGCCGAAACCTCGGCAAAAATCGAAGCGTTGAAGCCGCTGATAATGGATATGCTTCCCTTATCAATCGAGGAAGTTTTTACATATGAACTGTCTTCCCTCGGCTACAATTTTGATGAAATCAAATAAGGAGAATCCAACCATGAGAAAGAATCGCGTTCCGTTTTTCAGCAAATCCTACTGCCGCGAAATGCTGAGGGAGTTTTCAACCACGGGAATCGTATTTGCATCGATCGAATTTGTTGCGTCCATGCTGTCGTTTTTCGGGATTACGCAAAACCTTCTGTCAATGCTGCTCTACGGTGCAAATGTGTATATCCAATCTTCCGCCGTAAGTTACGTCAGTCTTTTCTGCTTTGTTGCCGGATTTGTTTTTGTTGTGAAGCACCTGGTCCGCTCCGCATGGGATTTCCGCGGAAGCATTCCTGTCGCAAAACGAACCATGCTCATTTCGGCCTTCACCGCAATGCTTGCGTGGGCGGGCATTTGCGCCGCCGCAAACATTCTCGGAGCATTCGTCGGCAGCCTTGTTTCAACAATTTCCAACTCATCCGTCCTTGTTCCGAGTTTCGCCATGGTTGCGGAGGCGATCGGTGAGTCACTGCTTCGCGGATTGATGCTGTTCGGCGGCTTTGTGCTTGTTTTTTCGCTGTCCACACGTACTTTCCCGACCATTGTGCTTGCGTTCGTCTGTCTTCTTCTGCCGAACATTGCATATAATGCGCTCATGAACAACACCGAATCAGCCTTCACGTTTACGGAGCTGCTGTTCCCCGTCAGCCCTGCCGCGTCAACATTTTTGAACTGTCTTATTCGCATTCTGTGCTGTGCGGCGGTTCTGATTGCTGCATATTTCGCTTTTGTCAATGCGCAGGCGGAAACAGCGGGCAAACCTGCAAGAACGCGTTGGATCCACGTCCTGATAAGCATCGGCTTTGCACTCACCGCATCGCTCATGTTCACGAATGATGTGTTCTATCCCGATGTTTATTCGGGCAGTCCCCAAATTGCATGGAATCATCTCATCGCACCCGCGGTTATCGGAGTTGTTGTGTATTTCGGATTCAGCTGGATCACACTCCGCAGCTTCAAATCCGCAGTAAAGCGGCTGATGTTCTTCCCCGCCGTGCTTGCGGGAGTCGCAATCGTTCTGCTTTGCTCGGCAGCAATGACAAGTGCCTCCGAAAAAATCGAAATTCGCGCAAGCAATATCGAATACGTCACCGTGCAGGGCGGATTGATTCCTTCTTCGGGCTTTTACTCGCTCTGTTGGCGCGGAAACAAGGATTCGGAACGCATGCAGCTTCATGATGAAATGCTTTTTGACTACTGTGAACAGCTTTCAAAAGCCGATTTCGATTATATTTCCACCTATGCGTATACGTCATCCGAATCGCAAATAATCGGACATTCCCTGTTCAATCCATCATCCGTCATAAGATCCTCAGACCGTTTCGAAAACACCGTTACCCTCGCCGTAAAGCTTAAAAGCGGGCAGACATATTATTATCCGGCCTCCCTTGATTCATATGACTATTCGTGGAAGAACGAAGAGTTTACGCTGCGCGACATTCTCTTGATGAACACGGATTATGTTGAAAGCAATGTCAACCTGTCCCGATTCGAAAACGGAAAAGTCGCCCTGCCGCATGGGCTTGACGCAAGCTTCCATGACACGCTTATGCGTGAGCTGAAAGCTCTGGATTCCGACAAGCTGTTGCACCAGTTCGGCATCGGCGGTGAGGACGACGGAGACTCGGCGGAATTCATGAATCCATGGAACTTTATGGAAAGCGGTGTATTCGGCAACGATTTCCAATTCGCAGTGCTTTCCGACATAAGCGGAAACTATTGCCGCGTTGTTGCTGTTGATGAAAACACTCCCGAATCTCTTCGTATGCTTATTTCTTACGAAAACAGGAAAACGGAGAAAAAACGCGGATTCAATGAAACGCTCAGCGCACTTGAAAGCGGCTCGTTCAACATTGTCGGCGGCTCGATTTCAGGTTTGGATGACATGTTCCAAAGCAATTTTGTCTATTTCAATGTTGACGGCATGAATCCTCCGGCGCTTGCGCAGCAGGCTTATGTAAACCGCGAAACAATCGATACTCTGTTGAATTGCATTGAACAAAGCCGCGGCAAAACACCGGAGCCGGGTCAGCACGTTCTGTCCGTGTGGTTCAGCACGATAGCTTCCGGCAGATACAACAGTGAGCTTGACGATGGAATGTATGATAAAAGTTTCATCGATGATTACGGTTACATCGACAGATACACTCTGTCCGAACTCGGGATTGAGTATTCCGATGCCGGCACTCTGCACTACTTCATCTTTGTTGATGATGCAGCTTACAGCAGGATTCTTCAGCTGTTCAGCAACATGCACGGCGGTGTTGCTGATGCATAAGCATCATAACGGACTTCGGAATTCAAACAAATAAGGCCGATGCTAAACAGCGTCCGTCCCAACATACGGGGCGGACGCCTTGCTTTTTTTGAACGAGGGTGATCCGGGAAGTGCCGAACATTACATTTCCCGGCTCAAGCGAAGCGGGCTTATGCAGAAAGCATGATTTTTGTGTGCAGCAAACGGACTTGTTCATGTTTGCTGTTCTCGTACTGTCCTTAAAAGCAGTTCTCCCTGTGGAAACAGCCGAAACAGTCCATTTTAGATTCTTCGATTGTATCTGCTTTCAAGTCTGAAGGTGTCCAAATTTCCGGACTAAAGAAGTTAATGACTTGAACCGCAAAAACTTTTTGCTTTGCTCTGAAAATGCAGTGCTTATTCGCTGAGCAGCCAATCGATGAGACTCTCGGATTTGATTCCGTCATAGGAAGTATCAAGACCCGGTTCAAGAGACAACACGATTTTTTCGTAGTTGTCGCGGATACTTTGCAGCGGTGAAAGTTCCCGCTTGCGTACATCTTCGCTCATCATCGATTCCGTTACCTGAATATATTTTTTCTCGTCGGCGGTCGTTGCAATGAAGTCAACCTCCTCATTGCCGATTTTGCCGATCGCTGCATCATAGCCACGGCGAAGCAGCTCAAAGTAAACGACATTCTCGATGGCATGACCGCTGTCCCGATTACGGAAACCCAGCAGATAGTTGCGAAGTCCGATGTCAACGATATAGTATTTTCCGAGTGTACGGAGGTAGGCTTTGCCCTTGATATCAAAGCGTTTGATCTCGTAGAAGAAGTAGCTCTCCAGAAGCGCATTTACATATGCCTGCACGGTATGCGCACTGGGTGCGCCTTTGCGTTTGCCATCGTCCAAAAGTCCCTCGTTGACCAGTGTATTGCCGATGGAGGCAATAGAAACACTGGAGCCGATATTATCCGCAAGGAACAGGATGATCTTACGAAGCAGCATAGGGTCTGTGATCTGCTTTTGACCTCTGCGTTTTTCTCTCTCCAGAATGTCACGAATCACGACTGTGGAATAGATGCCGTCGAGAAGCGACAGTGCCTTTTCCTGTTCCAACCCAACATCGGCGATTCCGGGCATTCCACCGAAGCGCATATAGGCGTCAAAAACTTCTCGCAGTTCGTAGCGTTCACCGTTCTTATCAAATACCTGCTTGCGGAGTCCACCGAGAGCACTCTGCGTTTCGCGAACCTCAAAACCGTGAAAATCAAGGAACTCACGGAAAGAGAGAGGCAGCATTTTGATTTCGACGCACCTCCCGGAGAGATAGGTTGAATACTCTGAAGAAAGAAGATAGGCATTCGACCCGGTAACATAGATGTCGCAGTCAAGATCCACACGGAAGGCGTTTACAGCATCCTCCCACGCCTCGATCCGTTGCAGCTCATCAAAGAAAAGGTACATCCTCTTTCCTGTGACAACGCGCTCTTTTACATAGCGATAAATATCATCGGCACTCATCCCTCGGAAATCGAAGGATTCAAAATTCATCTCGATGATCTGCTCCGGCAGAATACCGGTATCTTTCAAATGCTGAACCATCAGCTTTAACAGGCTGGACTTGCCGCAGCGGCGAATGCCGGTGATTACCTTGACCGGCTCCGTATCCTGAAAGCCGATCAGTTTATTTAAATAGCTGTCACGCCTCTTAAGTTCATGGGAATCTATCATGTCTTCACCCCTCCTGCGCTATTAGTATAGCACAAATCAGCGAAAAAACCAAGCAAATGCATCATAGTGCAAAAACTTTAAGTTTTCGACCGATTTTGCAGAGCTGAATTGACAGCAGCCCGTTTGTTTTGGAACCGATGCAGCAAACCCCTTATTTTTTGAATCGACTGCGCTTAAATTCGGTTTTAATTCAGCGTTTCAATCGTGTAAAATCACTCGGATTCGGTTATGTAACCCTCTTTCATCAAAGTTGAAACAAAGGCAGAAAACCCCGACTGCGCTTCATCACGAGAAATCTCATACTCCTGCATGACAGCGCAAATAATGCTTTCCGAAGCAAGACCCTTTTCAAGCCCGCGCCAAATAAATGCACCGGATTCCGAAAGTTTCCTGAGCTGCGGCAGTTTTCCCCGCGCCTCACCAACGGCAACAAGCAGGTATTCATCACAAACTTCAACATAAACCGCATTCGGATTAACTCTGTATTCCATAATAAACTCTCAAACCCCCCGTTCGGTCGATTATCCTTCAAAAGCACCCTTCAAAAGCCGAATGATTCCAAACACTGCATCGTTAATTGTCAGCGCAGCAAAGTTCGCTTTCAAGCGTCCTTCGGCAAAGCTCGGCCGATGCACCGTCCCCGCGATTCCTGAGCAGCCAAACCGGCGTGCGCTCAAGTATACGTTCCGTATATTGCGCTGCAAAACGCACCTGTTCCGCGTTGTCGCACGGAATTATGAATTGCAGAAACAGCCGAACACCCGCTTCTTTCGGAGACAAGCGTTTAATTATGTTCTGCTTATCCTGAGCAAGAAACACAATGCCGCCGAGAGGCGCCGTGCGCAGCTGCCGCATGTTTTCCTTTCCTGCCCACGGCGAAGCCGAAACAGTTACATACTGTTTTTCGAAATTCAGCACGGGCTTGTCGCCGTTCAGCATTTCCACTTCATTCGGGAAAAGGCGTTTCCACTGCTTATAATGCGTTGTTTTTCCCACTCCGCTCGGAGCGCAGATGAGCCATGCCTTTCCGCACCACACGAAGCAAACCGCATGAATGATTGCCCGCCCGTGCGGAAGAAGCGCGGCGCAGGCCTTGGTGCAAAGCTCAAGATCTTCAACGCTTTCGGGGAGCGTTCCCGGTTCGTAACCGCGTGCGGCGCAGGCGCATTGCTCCGGCGTGATTTCAATGCAGGCGCAGGGTTTTTTTTCCGTTTGAAAATCCGCATATCTATCGCGGAACATTTTGTATCTGAGCGTCAGCTCAAGCGGGATGCCCGCAAGCTCGATATTGATTTTTTCCATCCTGTTCCGTGCCTCCGTTCGCTCTTTTGCAGTGTCCGTGCGCATCCGCAGTTATGTTGAAAGCGGCGGAGCAGCATCTGCCCCGTCGCCTTCGTGTCAATTGCACCGATTTCATGAATTTCATGAATTTCATGAATTATGCAATCATCATGGTTTTATATGTTACGGATTGACGATGTTTCCGAAGTTATCAAAGTAGATAACAGTTCCGTCGCCAAGGGTCATAACGTTCAGGTTCTCGCCGATGGATTCCATGGTTGAGCCGCTGGGCGGTCCTATGGGAGCAATAACGGGCTTGCCGTCATCGGTGAAAACGGTGTTGAGGGTCGGATCAAACTTTTTCACGCGTGTTATCCTTCCTTTCGCTTATTCGGTGATTCCGTACCAATTATAGGTAAGGGTGCGGGTTTCGCCGCGAACGGTCGTGCCGTCCAAAGTTACCCAATAGGGGGTGATGTTGAGCCTTGCGCCGTAGGTCACGCCGTCGAAAGCATAATCACAGCTCATAACAAGCGCATCCTTGGCAACGCCCCTGCCGAACAGGCTGCGCGCACTGCGCAGACCGTAACGGGTGCTGTAATCGGAAACGGAAATCCTCTCGCCGTTAACGATAAAGCCTGTTTCAGCGTAATTTCTGCCGTCGATTGCGGAAACGAGGGTCAGGCTGCGGAGTCTGAAGAATCCGTTGCGATAGTAGCGAAGCCCGAGATAGGAATCGGAAACGTACTTTGCATAAACATCAATGCTTTCGGTAATGTTCGAAAGGTCTGCGGGAACGGTGCATGCTTCATCCGCGAACCAGCCTGCAAAGAGCTTTCCTTCAACGCCGATATAGTCGAGCTGAACCGCATTGTTCTCCGCTGCAACGGTGTAAAGCGTTTCGCCGTCGTGAACGGTGACGATATTGCCCTGAACAGGTTCATCAACGGGATTGATGGGTGCTCCGTTTGCAAAATAGCTGTTCATCAGAACGAGCATGTTCTCCTGCTGTGCATCGTCAACAAAAGCGTTTGCAATGCCGCTTGCAACATCTGCAACAACATGGAACTTCTTGTAGGTAACGTCAGCATCCAAACCTGGGCCGTAATACTCTGCGGTGCGGGTCTGCGGTGCAACCTTAACGCCGTCAAGGGTGATCCAATAGGGTGTGAAGGTGATTCTATCGCCTGCATTCTGCCAATAGGTGGTCTTGTCCATGCCGTAGCAGGCAAGGTATCCGTGGGTCTTGTTGGTGGTAACGCTTGAAACATTGTACTTATCGCTTGTGCCGTTGTTTAAATCGACTTTTACGGTGTCGTAAACATAGCACTTGCTGCCGGTAAGAACCTGAGTGCTCTCAACGCCGGACTCATTGATATAGGTCTCGGTGAACTGCTTTGCGGGCAGGGTCTCGCTGCCGACCATGAAACCGACTTCCCTGTAGAACAGGCGGTCAACGGGGGTTACAAGATAGAAGCCGGTAACGTCAACGGTGTTTTCGGAAACATGATTCCAGCAGCTGAGGTTCCTCGGGGAGAGGAACTGTGCGTCCGCTTCCCAGATATAATAGGTAGCACCTGCTGTGGGAGTGAACGCGGTTGCATTCTGTCCTTCCGCAAAGGTCTGAACCCTTTCACATTCCTCATCGCTGAATGCGCCGCCGTAAATGAACCCGTTCGAAACAACGGAAGTCAGGTCGAACTGCTCAACGGTATGGGTGGTGATTTTCTTCACAACGGTATTGGTTTCGGTTTCGTCAAACTGAACATGCGCCACGTTGAAGCTCTGAGTGTATGCGAACCAAACATGCTGATTTGAATTCGCCGCAGTCAATGTCACGGTTGCCGCATCGCCGACGGTGAGACTGCCGTTGTTGAGATTGTAGCTGCCGTAATAGGTGTAGTTTGCAAAGTCGCTCTTTGCAACGGTGTACGGTGTGTTGTAGCTGAGACCGGTTGAACCGTTATCCGCAAAATACTCTGCGGGCTTAACCTCTTTTGCATAAGCAGGGCCTTCAACAGTCTGACCCAGCTCATTGATGGGTTCGCCCTTTGAATTGACCTGGTACCAATGAACGAGAATCATACCGCCGCCAACGTGAACCTTCGGAATCGGGAAATCGCCGACAGTGTCATCGCCGAGGTAATTCTTATAGCTGAAAGTTGTTCTGCCGTTGGTGTTGAGAACCTCGTTGGTGGAGGGATTATAGCCGTCACGGATGCCGACTTTGTACATCATGATAGGGTTGTCGCCCTCGCGAACATTGCCGACGGTCCAGCTGATTGCGCGGGTTGCGGCGTCATAGGTCGCCGTACCCTGGCTGATATAAATATCCGCATTGCCGGCATCATAAACTGCCTTGTCGGTGGTGATAACGGGAGCTGAACCGCTGAAGTTGAGCTGAACATGTTCGCCCATGGGGTCGTTAACAACGCCCTGACGCGCTGCGATTGCAATGCTGCCCGCAATGGTCTGGAAAGCCGTTGTCAGCTTCTCTTCAACATTGTCGGAAGAAGCGATTGCAAAATAGTCCTTTGTGGGGTTGGTCGCACAGGCTTTAAGGGTGTTTTCGCCGTTGGTACCTGCCTGCAAAGCAACGGAATAGATGGTCGTTCCGGCAGCTTTTGCCTGATTTGCTTCCCAAATGGTTGCAACGCCGTTGTTGGTTCCGCTCGTGGTCGTATACGTGCCGTCAAGGTTATAAACGCAGTTTACCGTTGTCGATTTGCCATGCTCGGGACAGGTTACTGTAACATTGGCGTTATATTCCATGGTAAAGCTGTTTCCCTGACCGATAACCGAACTGTAATCGGGAGCAAATGCACCGATATTTGTGATTTTGCCGCCGCGAGGACAACCGAGAGACGTCCAAGCTTCGCAATTTGCATACGTTGCCGCCGCAGCAAACGGGTGGCTGAAAGTTGCTTCACCGTCGGAAAGAATGACGATGTTTTTGAGTCCTGCGGAGCTTGTGTTCAACAGCTCCTGAGCCTTGTGGATACCCGCCTGCTGGTTGGTGCCGCCGTTTGCATATGTTGCCGCATCAACAGCCGCCTCAAAAGCAGAAAGCTCGGTCGCATCGTAAAAATGACCGTTATTATATGCAGCTGCGGTGTCAATAAAAGTTACAATCGCAATTCGCGTTGAGCTGCCGTCAGCAAGAAGCTTCTGCCCGAAAGCTTTAGCCGCTTTGCGAGTATTTGTAAGCTTAGTGCCTTCCATACTGCCGGAGCAGTCAATAACCAACACAACGTCAGATGTTGTTTCGAAGTTTTTGCCCTGAATGCCGAGGGTAATTTCCCAGAGATTCTCCGCGCCTACAACTGCGGCGGCGTCTTTGTCGAGCTTTATGGAGCCCTGCGCCGGCCAAACGGGCTGCGTGCCGCCCGCTGCTTCGCCTTCCGCCGAAACGGCGGAGAACGCTGAGAACACAGTCAGCATCATCAGCATTGCCATGAAAAAGGCAGAGATGCGTTTGAGTTCTTTCATTAATAAGTGCCTCCCATTAATAATATCTTGCACACATGTGCTGCACTGCAGCGCAAAACTTGCCTCGCAGCGCGGCGGGATCGGGAAACTGCCCTGTTCCCGCATATGCAATGCAGCCATGCATGACTGTATAAAGCTGCCGCAGCGCACGAATCTTTTGAATCAGCCCGTTCCGCATTCGGATGATGCTTCCGCACAGGCGAAACATGCTTAACGAAACCTAAACGGCACTGAATGTTAATGCTCCGTGCAGCTGCAAATACAGCATTATATTTTGTTTAACGTCTCAATCCGAACCCCGCATCCTCTTCCGTTCCCCCCGGTCCGTTGTCGGATGATTCCCGCCGTACACAAAAATACGCACCGACGGGTGTTGTCTTTCAAATCAGCATTCCGCAAGCACACATATTATACATTGAATACAGACGCATGTTTTGATCCGGATCCTTTCAAATCGGACTGCGCACTGATTTATCGGCTTCTGTGATTGAATTTTGCTGCGGGAAAAAACGCTGTGAGTCGTGCAGGATCGCCGCAGTTCATTTGACATATCCAGTGTATCACGCTGTTTTCAGTTTGTCAACACCTAATCATCTGAATTAACCTGCTTTCTTTTGCCGAATTTGGCAGAAAACTGTCCTTTTGTGCTTGCGTTGTGCATTTTTCCGTACTGAGATTATTTTTTCATGTTTAAGACACATTTTTGCCGTATTTTGCTTAACGACTCTGTTTTATATCAGAACTTTGCCTTCCGTGCGCACATATGATTCCGAGTCCGAATATATTTGTTTTTCGGTGTTTCGACGGGCAAAATATGCTTGCAAACCGTTCACGGCCATGGTATAATGACTCGGTATGAAATAACTCACCCGTGCGGATTTTCGGGGCTGTGCCGCTCTGCGGTTCTCCGGAAAGATGATGCACGGGGCGGAAATAAAAACAGGAGGTTTTAGTTATGTCAGTTATTTCTATGAAGCAGCTTTTGGAAGCAGGCGTACATTTCGGTCACCAGACCCGCCGTTGGAATCCGAAGATGAAGGAATACATCTTCACCGAGCGCAACGGTATCTACATCATCGACCTTCAGAAAACCGTCAAAAAGATTGACGAAGCCTACAATTTCGTTCGCGATGTTGCGATGAACGACGGCACCGTTCTTTTTGTCGGCACCAAGAAGCAGGCTCAGGAGAGCATCGAACAGGAAGCAAAACGCTGCGAAATGTTCTATGTCAACCAGCGTTGGCTCGGCGGTCTTCTCACCAACTTCAAGACCATCCAGACCCGTATTGCAAAGCTCAACCAGATCAACAAAATGGAAGCGGACGGCGATTTCGATCTTCTCCCCAAGAAGGAAGTCATTCAGCTCTGCGCTCTTCGTGAAAAGCTCATGAAGAACCTCGGCGGTATCAAAGAAATGAAGAAACTGCCCAGCTGCATGTTCGTTGTTGACCCCCGCAAGGAGCATATCGCCGTTATGGAAGCACGCAACCTCGGTATCCCCATCGTTGCAATCGTTGACACCAACTGCGATCCCGATGATGTTGACTATGTTATCCCCGGCAACGACGACGCAATCCGCGCTGTCAAGCTCATCGCTTCCAAGATCGCCGATGCAGTCCTCGAAGGCAAGCAGGGCGAACAGATGACCGATGCCGCTGTTGATGCAACCATCGACAACGATGCTGCCGACGAAGCAGATAACTTCTAAGTTCAATCATTCAACCATGATTTTTCCGCGGAGAAGCCTGCCGGGCTTCCTCCGCTCGAACGTAACATTGACAAAACGCGGGCAAATATCAGACCGTTCCGCGCCCGATTCCCGTGTTGGTCAACGTTTGCATTATAACTACAGGAGGATATTTTAATGGAATTCACCGCTAAAGACGTAATGGCTCTGCGCGAGCGTTCCGGCGCAGGCATGATGGACTGCAAAAAGGCACTCAAAGAGTGTGACGGCGATATTGAAAAGGCTCTCGACTATCTGCGCGAGAAGAGCCTTGCTGCATCCGCAAAGAAGGCTTCCCGCATTGCGGCAGAAGGTATTGTTGACTGCTTCGTTTGTGAAAAATGCGGCGTCGGCGTCATCATCGAAGTCAACTGCGAAACCGACTTTGTTGCAAAGACCGACGATTTCAAAAACCTTGTTGCTTCCCTTGCAAAGCATGTTGCAAAGAAGAATCCCGCTTCCGTTGAAGATATGATGACTCAGTCCTTCTCCGAAGACGAGAGCAAGACCGTCAGCGACGTTATCAACGGCGCAGTTGCAAAGATCGGCGAAAAGATCACCATCCGCCGCTTCAATCGCGTTGAAGGCATCGTTGATACCTATGTCCACCTCGGCGGCAAAATCGGCGTACTTCTTCAGATCAGCAACAATGAGTTCCCCGCTGTTGCACACGATGTCGCAATGCAAATCGCGGCTGCAAAGCCCACCTGCCTCCGCAAGGAGGACTGCGACCAGGCCGAACTCGAGCATGAGCGCGAGATTCTCCGCGAACAGGCAAAGAACGATCCCAAGCCCAAGCCCGCTGCAATCATTGAAAAAATGGTTGAAGGCCGCATCGAGAAGTATTATAAGGAAGTCTGCCTGCTTGAGCAGCCCTTCGTTAAGAACCCCGATGAGAGCGTTTCTCAGATGATCAACGGCAGGTTCGAAGTCATCGGCTTCACCCGCTACGAAATGGGCGAAGGTCTCCAGAAGCGCACCGAAGACTTTGCGGCAGAAGTTATGGCTCAGACCAAAAAGGCATAAGTTTGCTTTAATATCCGCTGTTTATTCCCTAATTGAATAAACTTTGCACTTAAACAGGCACCCCGCAGCAAGCTGCGGGGTGCCTGCTGTTTAATCCCAACACAGTGTTCTAAACCCCCTTATTGTTGCGGCAGCAACCCAAACCCTTGAATGAAATTAAATTCCGAAATGAATTTAAAGCCGCATTTCAATTTATCTGCATTGAAAAAGTCGCCATAGTCTGCTATAATACCGCACGTGAAGTTTTATTTCTTTCTGACGTAAAATGTAGGAATCAAACGGTTACGGGAACTCGTTCATTTTTGCATGTGTATTGAAACATACTTTCGCAATTCACGAGGATTCCGCGTGCTTTCCGTTTGCCGCAGCATCTGAATCGGATTCACAAATCATAAACAGCAATGATTTCATTGCCGCACATTTCGCCGTTTTCAACAAAGCCGTACTTTCTGTAAATCTCTCTTGCGCGCACATTTTCGGGTTCATATGAAAGCCAAACTTTATCTGCTTTTCCGAACGGATACGTGCGAATCAGTGCCATCGCTGCGTCCAATGTCTGCCTGCCGAAACCTTTGCCCTGATACTTTTTATCTATCATCAGCCTCCACAGACTGTAGTTTTTCTTTATCAATTCACTTTCTTTCTCGTTGCCGACGGTGCCTTTGCCGATCATGATAAAACCGACAAGCGTTTCATCATTATAAACTGCCAACGGCAGCGCATTGCCGCCCTCGTTTCTTGTTGCATAGGCTTCCGCCAGACTCTGTATGTTTTCTGCAACAAAATCCTTTTGTTCTTCAAAAGGTTCCAGTGTGCAAACTTCCCATATGTTTGCATTTGTAATTTCTTTAAAGTTAATCATAGTCAAATTTATCCGATTGCAACTCCTGTTTCCATTAAACTTTGTCAAAAGTCAAAACTGCATGGTTTTATCAAGCGTTTGAACCGAACAGCCCTTGCTTTCATAATACCGGCATTTCGGGCAGTTTCTTTTTAGCATAGCTTGTGATGCAGTCAGACAGCACGCACCGTTGTCCGCCACCTCATTCTCCACGGCGGTGCAATTTATGGAGTAAATACTCCCCTCCGTGAAGTGAAGTTCCACGCAGGCGGTATCTATATTGAACGCACAGCTTACGAGCTTTTCCATGGGTATATCCTCCTGAATTTGATGTTATTCTATCCCGAAACTA
>OIZQ01000402.1_pt1 | contig 24001 bp, 20 predicted proteins | sample 1588491 | NCBI WGS metagenome assembly OIZQ01 (sample SAMN03283262) | human gut metagenome | biome: human-associated habitat; material: feces | host: Homo sapiens | place: USA | collected 2013
CGGCCCCCACGCCTGAACCCATGGCTCCGGCAGACCGGCAGGTGGCCATCGACGCGGCTAATTCTTACGCGGTGACACAGTACGGCGTGGTCACTGATAGAAACCTGACGCTGGACAACAGCGCCTACCGCTTCCCCGCTGCGGTGCCAACGGACGCTTCACAGGAGACATTGGAGGCAAAGGCGCGGGACATGGTGGACTTCACTTTTAAGCAAATCATGATGCAGGCCGGGCGGGACAGCGTGGCAGATGCCGGACTCCACTGCAATGTCTGCATCGTGGAGGATGGCGGTAACCAAAGTTCAAGGTATCATATCACGGCGATTCCGGCAATATCAGACGGGGCTTTTCGCCTGATCGTTGCAAAGAATTGTCCGTTTGTTGCAAGGAAGACTATGAAACGCGATATTTTGACGGAGTACTACCGTCCGCTTCTGGCGCAGAACAGCTTTCGTCCTATCCCCTGTCCGGACAAATTCAGCCCGGCGGGGCAGTGCTGGGAGATCGCGCCCACAATGGGCGGCGGCTACTACTGGGTCTATGCCAAGCAGGAACTGTTTGATATCAAGATCCACGATTTCTTCTTTCACGAGGATCAAAGTCTGGATATGGCGATTCCGGAATGCACCAGTATTCAGCGGTACGACTCCATCTCCGGTGAGGAACTGGATCCCTACCGACGGCTTTCCGCCGGAGATATTCAGACCATCGTGGGAGGAAAGCAGCGCTACCGTGCGCTGATCCATAAACGCATCCCCATTCACGCGGTAGGCATTGAGATCCTGCCTGCTTATTACGAAAACTTTCTGAAGGAGCGGTATCCGGACATCTGTTTCGACCTCCCCGCCGCCTTTCAGAGCGTGGATCAGGCCACAGACTTTCCCGCCATGTCCAAGCTGCTGTTTGAGATTGAGAACTATCGGGGCGAGGGTGCGGCGGCGACGCTTTTCTACGAAGCCAAGGTCACAGAGGCCATCGCGCTGGTGGTGGACGCATGGAAGCGGCAGAGCCGGAAGCAGGAAAAGCCGCTGTCAGATGCGGACAGGGAGAGCCCGCAAAACGTGGTCAGCTACATCGCCGACCACTATGCCTTTGATATTCCGCTGGAGCGCCTTGCCAGCATCGCCTGCATGAGCGAAACCAAGCTAAAAAGCTGCTTCAAGCGGCAGTTCGGGTGCAGTGTTACCCAGTACATTCAAGACCGCCGCATGAGTCAGGCGGAGCATCTGCTCATCAACACCGATTTCACTATGGGGGAAATCGCCCAGATGATCGGCTACACCACCTCCAGCCGGTTCGCGGAGCTGTTCAAAAAGAGCACGGGCATCCTGCCCATTGAGTATCGGAAAATCGCCCGGCGCGAATAAGCTCGCCACGCCGCAAGGGGACGGTCACAAAAGCAAGATGCATCGTATTATTCCAGGAAAAAAGTCCTCGGAAACCGTTTGGTTTCCGAGGACTTTTTGTGCCTTTGCAGCTATGCTTCCCCAAACGCTTATTGCAGCAGCAGAAGGCTGAACACCAGCGTGAACAGGGCCACCGTTTCGATAATACCGATGACAATGAAGTAGTTGGCCGTGCCCTTTCCGGTCTCGCCCAGCGCGTCGGCGGAAGCGGCGGCAACCTTGCCCTGGAAGAAGGCGGACAGGCCGATAGCCAGACCCGCGAAGATGCCGGTGAACATGGCCAGCGCCGCGTCACAGCCACCCTCCACGGCGCTGCGGATGAAGTTCATCAGCAGGAAGCCATAGATGGTCTGGGTCAGCGGTGCGCCGGAGAAGGCCACCATAATGAAGGGGGCGGGCTTGCCGTTGGCGTAGCATTTCTTCCACGCACCCACAGAAGCCTGAGCGGCAAAGCCGGAACCGAACGCGGAGCCCATGGCGGACAGGCCCAGAGCGCACGCCATACCAATAAATTCGATACTCATAATTGTTCTCCTATCCGTTTATTTTTTGATTTTATCGCGTTTCTTAAAAGGATCGTAAGCAATACCGGCCCACTCCATCCCCAGCTGGCCGGAAAACTCCAGCAGATTCAGGCGGACGCCGTGCACCACCACAGACAGCAGGCCCATGACGATGTTCAGCCCATGGCCGATCAGCAGGATCAGGATGGCGGCGATGACCAGCGGCCCCTTGAAGCCGAAGGCCATGTTGTTGAAGCTCTGGGCAATGGCCAGCGACGCCATGCCCACGGCAAACAGGCGGATATAGCTCATGATGTTGCCGAAGGCGCTGATGGTGTTCAGGAACACCGTGAACGCGTTGCCAAGGCCCGCCTTCAGCCCCTGACCAAAGGTCTTGTCCGGCGCCATGCCGCCGAAGCACACCACCAGCAGGAAGCCCGCGATGACCACGCAGGCCACAGGGATCAGATTCACCTGCTGGCCGATGACCAGATACAGCACCACGAAGTACAGCGCGTCGATGGCGGCCAGCCAGCCCAGATCGGCGATCCAGCTGAGGTCTTTCTCCTTCAGCTTGCGCCGGATGTTCATGACGCAGGCCAGAGACAGCTGCACCGTGCCCAAGATGAAGCAGAACTTCATGATGGTGTTCTGCTGGGTGGTGGTGGAGACGTTGAAGTACGCCGGGTAGTTGGCAAAGGTGGGGATCACCAGCCGCTTCAGGAAGGGCACCTGCATGGCCTGCTCCAGGCCGAACCATGTGCCGGTCAAGGCGCCCCATAGAATGGTGGCGATGGACAGCACCCACAAAAGCTGCACGGCGGTGGAGGCTTTTTTATTCTTCACCGTCATGGCCAGCGCCGCCAGCAGGAACAGGCACCCGTACCCGGCGTCGCCGATGATCATGGCGAAGAACAGGGTGAAAAAGCCCAGAAACCAGAAGGAAATATCGTACTCCCGATAGCCGGGGACAGTGCCCAGAATGTCGAACACCGGAATCATCAGCCGCGTGACCTTGTTGTACTTCACCTTTGTGGGCACCTTGTCATCGTCGGCGGCAGGCTCCTCCATGGCCCATGCCCAGTGCGCCTCGGCAGCGGCCTTCTTGAAGCCGTCCACCTCCGCCGCCGGGAGATAGCCGCTGAGCCACACCAGCCCGTCCTGACTTTGGGACGTGTTGCTGACGGCGGAATACTCGGCGGCGTTCTGGGTCTTGAGCAGTTGGTCGCGGATGCTGGGCAGGTGCGCCGCCGCTTGCGTCAGGAAGGCTTCGCAGTCCGCCAGCGCCTTGTCGCAGCTCTGCTGCTCCTGCTCCAGCTCGTCCAGCCCCTTGTCGGGAACGGGAAACTCCGTGGCGGAGTATCGGCCGGGCAGGGGTGCAAAGGCCGCCAGCGTAGGCATCTTGCCTACCGGAGCCAGCCGCACGAAGCGAACGTCGGGATCGGCCTCCAGGGCGGCCATGGTCTTTTTGTCGGTGCGGTAGATGTGGATCTCCCAGCCCTGCTCCTTCAGCTCCCGCAGCTCCGCCGGAACGAACCGGCCCCATTCGGCCAGCTTTTCCGCCGCCGCATGAGCGGCGGCCTGCTGCTCCAGCAGCGCCTTTTTGCGCTCCATGCAGTCGGACAGCTGCTGATAAAACGCTTCAAATTCACTATCGGACAGCACCGTCGTCTCCTGCTGGGCCTTGGGATATTCCTGCAGCGTCATCTCCATGCGGGACAGCCGGGCAAAGCGCTCCAGATACCGCTGGTCGGCGCTGGCCTTTTCCGCGAAGTGGACAACGCCCAGCTCCCGCAGCTTATCCAGCAGCGCTGTTTTTTCCGAGGCGGCCGCCACAATGTGGACGACCTTCATTTTTTCGATCATCGGCCCACCTCCTGCAGCTTCTTCTTGGCGATCTTGCCCCGCACCACGGCGGAGGTCTGCTGGTCGCCCAGATAGATGCCGATGACCCGGATGTTCTCCTTGGCCTCGGGGATCTTCACTTTTTCAAACAGGTTCACCCGCTGGGCCGTGGCGCGCAGCTCCCGCTCCAGCAGCTCTACCTGACGGCGCAGGGTCTTTTCCAGCGCGTCCAGCCGGGCGATCTCCCGCAGGCGCACCGCCGCGGTGTCCACCCACAGGGGGTAGTCCGCCACGTCGTACCGGATATCCTCGAAGCTCAGCTCCTGAAACACCGGCACGGTGACGCCGGCGATGTTCTGCTCCCCGCACACCACGTGCCTGGGGCGGATCAGGGCGCCCAGCCGCTTTTCCTCCGGGAAGCTGTCGTTTTCCGCAAAGACGGCCACCCAGTCGTCCAGACCGGCCACAGCGGCCTGACGCTGCCGCGCCACCTGCTCCAGCTGGGCGGTGACCTGCATCACCACGGCCTGCAGCTGCTGCTTTTTCAGCTGCAGCGTGGGCAGATACCGCTGGAACTGCTTCAGGCGATCCTTCTGCACCTTTAATTCATTTTTCGTCAGTTTGACAGCCATAGGCGCCCCCTTACTCCGCGGTGGCGGGCTTGGGCCATCTCTCCTGAATGAGACTGGTTTTCAGGCCCGTCTCGTTGGGCTCGAAGCACTCGGCCAGGATCTCCCAGCCCAGATCCAGCGCCTCCTCTAAGGGAATGTTCACGCTCAGATCCATCAGCTTCGTCTCAAAGAGATGGCCGTATTTCAGCAGCTTTTCGTCCCACTCGGACATCATGAAGCCCATGGACTTCTTTTCCAGACTCTCCTTATAGGCGCTGTACAGGCGGATCATGCCGTCCATCAGGGCCCGGTGGTCGCTTCTGGTCTTGCCGTTGACGTTCTGCTTCAGACGGGACAGGGAGCCGAAGGGCTCGATGTGGCCGTTTTTCAGGTAGTACTGGCCCTCGGTGATATAGCCGGTGTTGTCGGGCACAGGGTGGGTCACATCGTCGCCGGGCATGGTGGTCACGCCCAGAATGGTGATGGAGCCTGCGTCGCCGAAGTCCACGGCCTTTTCATAGCGGGCCGCCAGACAGCTGTACAGGTCGCCGGGGTAACCGCGGTTGGAGGGCACCTGTTCCATGGTGATGGCCATTTCCTTCTGGGCGTCGGCGTAGTTGGTCATATCCGTCAGCAGCACCAGCACCCGCTTTCCGGCCAGCGCGAACTGCTCCGCCACGGCCAGCGCCATATCCGGCACCAGTGTGCATTCCACGGTGGGGTCAGAGGCGGTGTGAATGAACATCACCGTGCGGCCCATGGCGCCGCTCTTTTCCAGCGTGTCCCGGAAGAACAGATAGTCGTCGTATTTCAGTCCCATGCCGCCCAGCACGATCACGTCCACCTGCGCCTGCATGGCGATACGGGACAGCAGCTGGTTATAGGGCTCGCCGGACACGGAGAAGATAGGCAGCTTCTGGCTCTCCACCAGCGTGTTGAACACGTCGATCATGGGGATGCCGGTGCGGATCATCTTGTTGGGTACGATACGCTTGGCCGGGTTCACGGAGGGGCCGCCGATGGGGATCATGTTCTCCGTCAGGGCCGGGCCGTTGTCACGGGGCACACCCGCGCCGTCGAAGATGCGGCCCAGCAGGTGGTCGGAGAAGGACACCATCATAGGGCGGCCCAGAAAACGGACAGGATCCGTGGTGCTGACGCCCTGGGTTCCGCTGAACACCTGTAGGGTCACCAGATCCTTGTCCAGCTTGATGACGTTGGCGTAGCTGTCGCCCACCAGCGCCAGGTCGCCGTTGCGGACGCCGGAGGCCCGGACAGTCACCACATTGCCCACAATGGATTCAATTTTCGTATAAACTTTCTGCATCATGACTCACCTCTCAAAGCGCTGCCTTGCTCAGATAAAAGTCCTTGAGCCGTTTTTCCTGCGCCTCGAACTCCGGCGTCCGGAACTCGGTATTGTGCCAGTCCAGGAACTCCTGACGGAGCTGGTTGAAGAAGGCGCGGATCTCTTTCTTGTCGTCGAGCCTGAAATCGCGCTTCAGCACATCGTACAGTACGTCGAACTCGTAGCGCTGGCGGTCGGGGCCGCAGGCGGCGTCGATGGGGTCGAAGGAGTTCTGCTGGAGATACACCGCGTCCAGCAGCTCGCCCTTCTGATAGACGGTATAGTCCGCGTCGGAGGTACCCTCCTCGCCGATGACCTTCATCATCTGGTTGATCTCGTTGCTGCGCTTGAGGATGGCGCGAGCCTGCTCCACCCGCTCTCTGTCCACCACGCCCTGATACTTGCTCCAGGAGTCGATGGGGTGGATGGCGGGGTACTTTCGGGCGTCGGAGCGCTCGCGGGACAGACCGTGGAACGCGCCCACCACCTTCAGCGTGGCCTGTGTCACAGGCTCCTCGAAGTTGCCGCCTGCGGGGGATACGGTGCCGCCGATGGTAACGGAGGCCACCTTACCGCTCTTCAGCCGCACCTTACCGGCCCGCTCATAGAACGAGGCGATAACGGATTCCAGATAGGCGGGAAACGCCTCCTCGCCGGGGATCTCCTCCAGACGGCCGCTCATTTCACGCATGGCCTGTGCCCAGCGGCTGGTGGAGTCCGCCAGCAGCAGCACGTCCAGCCCCATCTGGCGGTAATACTCCGCCATGGTGACGGCGGTGTACACCGACGCCTCACGGGCGGCCACAGGCATGGAGGAGGTGTTGCAGATGATGATGGTGCGCTCCATCAGGGAGCGGCCGGTACGGGGGTCGGTCAGCTCCGGGAACTCCGTCAGCACCTCCACCACCTCGCCGGCACGCTCGCCGCAGGCCGCCACGATCACCACGTCCACGTCGGCGTTCTTGGCCTCCATGTGCTGCAGGACTGTCTTACCCGCGCCGAAGGGGCCGGGCACGCAGAAGGTGCCGCCCTTTGCCACCGGCAGGAACGTATCCACGCAGCGCAGCTGCGTTACCAGCGTCTCATCGGGCCGCAGGCGCTCCTCATAGCAGCGGATGGGCTGCTTCACCGGCCAGGAGAACACCATGGTCAGTTCCTTCTCCTCGCCCTGATCATTCTCCAGCACCGCCACGGTATCCCGGACGTTATACACGCCCTTTTCCCGGACGGACTTTACCTTCCACTCGTTCTTCAAGCCAAAAGGCACCATGATAAGATGGGTGAACAGCCCCTCCGGCACACTGCCTATCGCGTCGCCGGCGGTGACGGTATCACCGGGCTTCACCAGCGGGGTGAACTCCCAGTCCTTATTGGGAATGGGATCCAGATACACGCCCCGCTCCAAAAAGAAGCCGCACTTCTCGGCCAGCTCCGGCAGGGGGTTCTGCAAGCCGTCGAACACCTGGGTCAACAGGCCGGGGCCAAGCTCCACGCTCATCAGCTCGCCGGAGAGCTCCACCTTGTCGCCCACCTGAATGCCGTTGGTCATTTCATAGATCTGCATACTGGCCGTGTCGCCGTTGACGCGGATGACCTCGCCCTTCAGGCGGTCATCCCCCACCAGCACATAGCCCACTTCATTTTTACGCACGGAGCCGGAAAAGCTGGCAGCCACCAGATTTCCGTTCACTCCGGTCACATATCCTGTCACTTTGTCCATTTTGATTCTCCTGTTTTATGATAGGCTGGCGACCTGCTGCCGGATGCTGTCCATCAGGCCGTCGAAGGCCCGCTTGCCCGTCTCGTACCGGAAGCCCCGCTGCCGCTCCAGCAGCCGCAGCTTCATGGCGTAGCCGTACAGGGCGTGGTCATCGAAATTGTGCAGGCCGATCATGTCGTCCAGACGGCGGAATTCCAAGTCCAGCAGAAGCCGCTCGCCCTCCAGCGGATTCTCGGCGTTCACCGCCGCCGTCACCGTCTGCACGATGGCGGCGTCCCGGTCAGAGGGAACGGGACAGGCGCGGCCCAGCTTCACGCTGCGCTGATAGGTCAGCTCGCGGGACAGCGCCTTATAAAAAGCGGCCCATTCCGACAGCAGCGGCCCCTTGTCCGATTCCACCGTCAGCTCCTCCAGCGTCTGATACACCCCGCTGCTGACCGCCGTTTTGCACATGCCGAGAAACGCGGCATAGTCCATGGGCGGCTCGCCCTGGGTTTTCAGCATCGGCAGGCTGGAGACCAGATAGTAATAGGAAGCCACAGCGGCACCTCCTTACAGGCGCGTATCCCGGAAGAAGGGCGTCAGCATGTTGGCGATCTCCTGCTCAGAGCAGTCGAAGTAGCCGGAGCCGTCCTTGGCGGCCAGCCGGAAACCCGCGCCCACCTTTTTGGAGGGGCGGATCTCAAGCCCGGCCTTCAGCTCCTGGGCCAGCTCCTGACGGAGCCCCTCCGTCACCTGACCCACCTCTGCCGTATAGGCGGAAACGTCCTCCCCCTGCACGGCAGCCTGAATAAGCTTGGCCAGCGTGTGCTGATCCAGCGCCTTGCCCACGTCGGCGGCCAGAAGCTTCTCGAATTCCTTCTGGATCTCCTGCCGGAACGCCAGCACAGCGTCCCGCCTGGCCTGCTCAGCGTTCAGCTGGGCGCTGCTCTTGAACACCTCGATCTCCGCCCTGGCGTCGCCGCGCAGCCTGTCCGCCTCCGCTTTGGCGTCGGCCACAATGGCCTCCGCCTGCTTTCTGGCCTCTGCTACAATGGCGGCGGCTTCCCTGTTGGCGCTGTCGATGCCGTCCTTTTTGATGGAAGAAACAAGATCCTGAATCTGAAGTTCCATACTATTCACCTTCTTCGCAAAAATTCATAGATAATCCTGTAGGTATATTAGATTTATTATATAATACAAACTTCATGATTTGCAATATTTTTTATAAGGAGTATCATTCAAAATACTAATCACTCGCTTCTCAACCGGGCGGCCGAAAATGGCAGGTGCGCTCCCCTTCAGTATGTCCGCATTTTAGCAGATTCCGCCCACAGACACCATGGTCAAAACGCGGCATCTGTCCGTATTGTAGCAGAATCTGTCCATGGACGCCATGGGCAAAATACAGCAGCTGCACAAATTTTGTGCAAAAACAGCGGCGGTGCGAAAGTGAAAATTTGACTCTGCCATTGACTGGTGACAAATCCGAAGGACTGTGGTATACTGCTGCCATCACATCACAAGGAGGAGACACCATGCATATCAACTGGTTCCGGGATGAGAACAACCTCATCTACATCAACGGCGCGACGCAGCTGGCAGAGCTGGAGAAAACCCTGCGCTTTCCCGGTCTGGAGGAGGCCGCCAATGAGCTGCGGCAGCACCCCACGGCAGAAGGCTTCACCATCAAGGGCCCCAAGCGCACCAGCGGGCGGCTGTTCGTGCCGGATCTGACCTTTGGCCGGCATATCGAAATGGGGGAAAACATTTTCTTCTTCATGGGCGAGATGCAGGAGTGCTACGTCATCTACTGGCCCGACGCGCCGGTGACCCAATAGCTCGCACTTTTCCCTTGCAATTGGCACGCGGCTGTGCTACACTGAGTTTCGACAAGTTCATAACAGGACAGCGTGCCGGTCTCGTAAGAGACTGGCGGCGGAATGGGGTGAGATGCCCCGCGAGAAGGTCACTGTGATGCCCGCGCGTAAAGCGCCGGGATAAGTCAGATACGAGATGCGCTGCTCCTGGGCTATCGCCATTCCCGAAGCCGAAGCGAGAAGTGTTTGTTAACGCACGACCTGCTTTGGCCGTGCGCTTTTGTTTTGTGTGGAGCGCACGGCCGGGTTTGGCTGTGCGTTATTTTTTGCAGCCGGGCGCGGCGGCCAGCCGCTTTTTTCCATCGGTGGGAGAGGGGCCTCTCCCCTCTCCCATCCTCCTCAAATTTGGGCGGGAGGGGCAGAGCCCCTCCCCTACGGACGCAAAATAAGCCTCCCTCATCAGAGGGAGGTGTCATGACCGCAGGTCATGACGGAGGGAGAGACGATAGACCGCTGCATTTCCGGTCTCTCCCCCAGTCTCGCTTGCGCTCGACAGCCCCCTCGTCAGAGGGGGCCAAAGATATATCCGTACCTATCAAAAACTCAGGCCATGCGGCCTTTTAATATAGAAAAAATCACACGAGAAAGGAAAATCACACATGAAGAAACGAATCTTCTCGCTGCTGCTGGCGCTGGTGATGGCAGTATCGCTGCTGCCGGTCAGCGCTTTTGCAGAGGGCGAGGATTATGACCTGCGGGTGCTGACCTTTGAGGATACCGACTATAAGGGCGGCACCAACTTTGCGGGCGGCAATGACTGGTCGTCCCTGATCGACAATCCCCAGTACGGCGGCTCACTGCTGTATGGCAGCAGCGGCGCAGGCGTCTACTCCGAGGATGAGGCATATCAGTGGACGGATACCGGCAATACGGGCCTTAAACACATATTCCCCTACAACTATAACGCTTACTGCTATTGGGGCGGCGGTCACGCCATTTCCAACTACAGCACAGGTGACATTGAAACCTACGGCGGATTTGAGACACAGCTCACCGTCTATAAAAAGGGCGTTTCCGGCCTGTCCCACACCGGCGGCGGCCACAACGGCTCCGACAATTTCGCCGTGCATTACGGTTACATGGATGGTTCCCAATTTAACAAAACCGAAAACCTGCCTGCACTGACTTTTGCCGACGGCTCCGAGCATGTTATTGACCATATGTATGTCAATACCACCACCTATCTGCTGAACTGTCTGGTCAACGGCAACGGTCTGACCGCCAAGATCGGCCCGGACGACTGGGTAAAGCTGGTGGCTACCGGCTATGATACCAAGGGCACAAAGACCGGCGAGACCGGCATCTATCTGTGCAACGGCCCGGATAACATTATCATGGACTGGACGAAGTGGGATCTGTCCGGCCTGGGCAAGGTCGCCAAGGTAACGTTCAACGTCACCGGCTCCAGCGATAACGGCTACGGCTTCTCCCAGCCCGCCTACTTCGCTTATGACGATGTGGCGGTGCGGTTTGAAAAGGCAGGCGCGGACGTTCCCGCCACCGGCGTGACGCTGGATAAGACGGAGCTGAGCCTGACCGAGGGCGAGTCCGCCACTCTGACCGCCACCGTGGAACCGGAGAACGCCACCGACAAGGCCATCGTCTGGACTTCCTCCGATAACGCGGTCGCTACCGTGGAAAATGGCGTTGTCACCGCCAAGAGCGAGGGCACCGCCACCATCACCGCCGCCTGCGGCAGCGCAAAGGCGGAATGCACCGTCACGGTAACAGCAGCCCCAGCAAGCCCTCTCAGCGTAAAGGTGGGCACTGCGGCCTATCCCGTCAAGCCGGTCGATGGTCAGGCGGGCAAATATCACGTTGCCGTCCCCTATGGCAACGATGTGACGGTGACGATCGATGCGGACGCCAGTGCCTTTTTCATGATTACAGACGCAAAGGGCAATTATACGGACTTCTACAGCAATCCGTTTACCGCCACTGCCGCGCAGCTGGACAAGCTTCTGATCAGCAAGGATATTCCGTTCACCCCGGCAAACAGCGCCAGCAAGGTCGCCTATCTGTCCATTATGGACGTTATGGCGGGCACCACCTATGAGCTGTACATCGAGCTGACCCGCGAAGCTGTTCCCGCCACCGGCGTGACGCTGAGCGAGACGGCGCTGAGCCTGCACCCCACTGAAAAGGCGACTCTGACCGCCGCCGTGGCCCCGGAGAACACCACCGACACGCTGGTGTGGACTTCCTCCAATGATGCGGTCGCCACCGTGAAGGACGGCGTTGTCACCGCCAAGAGCGAGGGCACCGCCACCATCACCGCCGCCTGCGGCAGCGCAAAGGCAGAGTGTGTCGTCACCGTTTTGTCTCCCATTCCGGCTACCGGCGTGACGCTGGACAAGACGGCTCTGACCCTGTACGAGGGCGACGCCGCCAAACTGACCGCCATGGTGAAACCGGAGGATACTACCGATAAGACCATCGTCTGGACTTCCTCCGATAAAACGATCGCTACTGTCAAGGACGGCGCCGTCACCGCTGTGAAGGCCGGTACGGCCACCATCACCGCCGCCTGCGGCGAAGCAAAGGCCACGTGCGCCGTCACCGTGAAGGCTCCCGTAGCACCCGCTCAGAAGGACGGCGTGTATCAGATCGGCACGGCGGACGAGCTGGTCTGGTTCGCCAAGCAGGTCAACGGCGGCAGCACCGCCATCTCCGGCGTGCTGACGGCGGAGATCGACCTGAACGGCTTCGACTGGACGCCGATCGGCAGCAGCGCGAAGAAATTTTCCGGCAGCTTCGACGGCGCGGGGCATACCATCAAGAACCTGACCATCGACTACCAGACGGCCAAATCCGGCGAGCGGCTATATCTGGGTCTGTTCGGCTACGCGGAGGGCACGAAGGACAACCGCGCCGCCATCAAGAACCTGACGGTTCAGGGCAGCGTGAACGCCGGCAGCGAGTTCTCCGTCTATTCGGGCAACGTGGCCGGTGTGGTGGCCTGCGGCAGCTATGTGGATGTCTCCGGCGTGATCTCCCGCGTTAACGTGACCGTGGACGCTAAGGTCGGCAGTGCCTGCGGTGTGGGCGGTCTGGCCGGTGTGCTGATCAACAGCACCGCGACCAACTGCGGTAGCGAGGGCAATGTGTCCGGCGTGAAGAATCTGGGTGGCCTTTGCTACGAGTTTTACGCAGGCACGATGACCGGCTGCTATAACACCGGCGCTGTCTCCGGCAGCGGCACGTGTGTAGGCGGCATCATGGGCTATGCCAAGCAGGCCGCCATCAAGGACGTGTACAACACCGGCGCAGTCTCCACCACGAAGAATCTGGTAGGCGGTCTGGTGGGCGAAATGGAGAATTCCAGCCTGACCAACGGCTACAGCACCGGTAAGATCACCGTGAGCGAATCCGGCGGCAGCTCTGTTGGCGCTGCGGTAGGCTGGGCCGATACGCTCTCCAATGTCTACTATCTGGAAGGCACTTCTGAGAAGGGCGTCGGCCGTGACGGCACCGCTGCCGCCAAGACCGCCGACGAGCTAAAGGCCAAGGCCATGCCTGCCACGCTGGGCAACGGCTTCAAGCGGGATCTGGGCAGCGTCAACGGCGGCTATCCCGTGCTGAGCTGGCAGACCTCCGACTGCAAGCATACCGGCGGCACCGAGATCAAGGACGCTAAGGACGCCACCTGTACGGAAAATGGCTACACCGGCGACACCTACTGCAAGGACTGTGAGGCTAAGCTGGAAAGCGGCACGGTCATTCCCGCCGCCGGTCACAAGGGCGGCACAGCCACCTGCAAGGACAAGGCCGTGTGTGAGGTGTGCCAGCAACCCTATGGCGAACTGGATAAGAACAACCACACCGGCGGCACCGAGATCAAGGACGCCAAGGATGCCACCTGTACGGAAAATGGCTACACCGGCGACACCTGCTGCAAGGGCTGCGGTGCCAAGCTGGAGAGCGGCAAGGTCATCCCCGCCGCCGGTCACAAGGGCGGCACAGCCACCTGCAAGGACAAGGCCTTGTGCGAGGTGTGCCGGCAGCCCTACGGCGAGCTGGATAAGGGCAACCATGCCGACCTGAAAAAGGTGGACGCCAAGAAAGCCACCTACACGAAGGAAGGCAACATCACCTATTGGTACTGTGACGACTGCGGCAAGTATTACAGCGATGCCGAGGCCACCAGGGAGATCACCAAGGCCGACACCGTGATCCCCAGGAAGACCCACAGCTCCAACTCCGGCAGCACGGGCACCGGTTCCGGCTCCGGCAATACAAACTCCGGCAGCACCGGCTCCGGAGCTGACGTCAAGAAGGGCGTCCAGTCCAGCAAGACCGGCGACGCGGGCGTCGCCCTGTACGCGGCCATGAGCCTACTGTCCCTGACGGGCGGCGCGGTGGTACTGGGCCGCAAGCGGAAGGCCGACTGATCCGTTCCGCCTTATCCCCCACAGAATAAAAGGCTACCGGGCGGAAAGCAAAGCTTTCCGCCCGGTAGCTTTTTCTCCGCGCTCAGACCTGTATCTGTTTTTTTGTGTCTGAGACGCTGACAAAACGAATGACATGTGCTATACTGTCAAAAGAATACAAGATATGTCGACTGACAGTGAAGCAAAAGGAGCGACAGAACATGAAAGATTATGAGATCATCGTGGAATCCATGACGCCCTGCGGCGGCTCCAAGCACGCCATCCGAACGATCATCGAGGCAGAGGCGGAGAGCCCAGAGGCCTACGTGGAGCAGAACAAGCGCTTCCCCATCCGGGACATCAGCCGCACCTCCGACGGTGGCATGGTCATCACCACCGGCAACGAAAGCGGCTATATCGTCCGCTATACCTTCACGGAGGAATAAACGCTTTCTCTCGGCAGGGCAGAACGTGCCCCGTCCGCCTGCCGCAATACGCTCACTCACGCCACGGAGGTATCGCCATGCCCCTGCATATTGTTCGGAATGACATTACCAAAATGAACGTGGACGTCATTGTCAACTCCGCCGATCCGCTTCTGCTGGGCGGCGAAGGCGGCGTGGACGGCTGCATTCACCGGGCCGCCGGGCCGGGACTGCTGGTGGAGTGCCGGACGCTGGGCGGCTGCCCCACCGGCAGCGCCAGGCTGACCGCCGCCTATGACCTGCCCTGCAAATATGTGATCCACACCGTCGCCCCTCGTTGGCAGGACGGCTGTCACGACGAGTGCGCTCTGCTGGCCTCCTGCTATCTGGCCGCTCTCGCGCTGGCGGAGAAACGCGGCTGTGAGAGCGTGGCCTTTCCGCTGCTCTCCTCCGGCAGCCTCAACTATCCCAGGGAGCAGGCGCTGGATATCGCCATCGACACCATCGGCCATTTCGTGCTGCGAAGCGACATGACGGTGTATCTGGTCGTTTTCGACCGCGCGGCATATCCGCTCAGAGGAGACGTACGCGCGGAGATCAGGGCCTATATCAACGACCGCTATGTGGACGTATATGCCATCAGTCAGGCCATCGCCCAGCAGGAGGAACGGCTGTACAGCGCGCGAATGTTTGACGACTCCCCCTCGCCCTCCACATACACGCTGGCGTCCCTGTCGCTGGAGGAAGCCGTGAAGCAGCTGGACGAGGGCTTCTCGGAAATGCTGCTGCGGAAGATCAGCGAATCCGGCATGACCGACGCCCAATGCTACAAAAGGGCCAACATCGACCGGCGGCTGTTCTCAAAGATCAAAAATGATAAACACTACACGCCCTCCAAGTCCACCGTGATCGCCTTCGCTCTGGCGCTGGAGCTGCCCATGGAGGAGCTGCGGGAGATGTTGGGCAAGGCGGGCTACTCTCTGACCCGCGCCTGCGAGTTCGACATCATCGTGGAGTACTTCGTGACGCGGAGAATTTACAGCGTATTCACCATCAACGAAGCGCTGTTCGCCTTTGACCAGGACCTGATCGGCATGTAAACCGGCAAAAATGTCGCCTGTCAGGCGACCAAAGCCACCCTGTGTTCTGTTATCCTGAGAACAACAAAAACACAGGGAGGTTTTATTGATGAACAATGTAACAGAGCTGGTATTCATTCTTGACCGCAGCGGCTCCATGGCCGGACTGGAGAGCGACACCATCGGCGGCTTCAACGCCATGCTGGAAAAGCAGAAGAAGGAACCGGGCACGGCCTACGTATCCACCGTGCTGTTCAACAACTTCGGCTGCGTACTGCATGACCGTCTGGAGGTACAGAAGGTACCGCCCATGACTGACGCGGATTACCAGGTAGGCGGCTGCACGGCGCTGGTGGACGCCATTGGCGACGCCATCCACCACATCGGCAACATCCACAAATACGCCCGTCCAGAGGATGTGCCCCACCGCACGCTGTTCGTCATCACCACCGACGGCATGGAAAACTCCAGCCATCACTACGACAGCGACACGGTAAAGAGGATGATTGAACGGCAGAAGGCCAAATACGGCTGGGAGTTCCTGTTTCTGGGCGCCAACATTGACGCGGTGGAGACCGCCCAACACTTCGGCATCGGCGCGGATCGCGCCGTCAACTACCGCTGCGACAGCCGCGGCACGGCGCTGAACTACGATGTTATCAGCGAAGCGGTATCCACCATCCGCTGCGAGGAGGAGCTTTCCGCCGGATGGAAAAGCCGCATAGAAGAAGATTTTGAAAACCGGGAGGACGACTGATGTACGGTGCGATTCTGGGCGATATCGTGGGCAGCCCCTACGAATTTGACTGCAACAACTACAAGGCCAAGGACTTCCCCCTGTTCAGCCGGCGCTCCGAATTCACCGACGACACGGTGATGACGCTGGCGGTGGCGAAAGCGCTGCGGGATACCCGCGGTCAGGAGGACGCCGCCGTCAAAGGGTTGCTGGTGCGGGAGATGCAGCGGCTGGGCCGCGCCTACCCCGACAAGGGATACGGCGTGCGGTTCAACAGCTGGCTGTATGCGGACGATCCCCAGCCCTACCACAGCTTCGGCAATGGCAGCGCCATGCGGGTGTCCCCGGCGGCATGGCTGGCGGCGGATATGGCGGAGGCGCTGCGTCTGGCGCGGCTCACCGCCGAAGTGACCCACGATCACCCGGAGGGCGTCAAAGGAGCACAGGCCACCGCCGCGGCTATCTTTCTGGCCCGCACCGGCCACAGCAAGGCGGCCATCAAGTCCTATGTGGAGCGGGAATTCGGTTACGAGCTCAGCCGCACCTGCGACGAGATCCGCCCCGCCTATCGCCATGTGGAGAGCTGTCAGGAAACCGTGCCGCAGGCCATCACCGCGTTTCTGGAAAGCACAGACTTTGAGGACGCTCTCCGCACAGCGGTATCCCTGGGCGGCGACAGCGATACGCTGGCCGCCATCACCGGCAGCATCGCCGAGGCTTTCTACGGCGTGCCGGACGATCTGAAGTCCGAGTGCCGCCACCGGCTGACGCCGGAGCTGGCAGAGCTATTGCAGACGTGGGAGCCCATTCTCTCCTTCACGCCGCCGCAGGCAGAGTAAGCAAAAGGAACCCCTTCGGTTTTTGAACCGAAGGGGTTCCTTTTCGTTTTATTACCGCTCGAACCGCACCGTATAGGTGCCAAGTACCTGCCGGCAGGGGATCTTCGCCGCGTTTTCAACGGTGAAATCCTCCTTCGGGTACACAACGCTGACCTCCGTCGGATAGGCGGGCAGCGTTTTTCCGATGCTGACGCCGTGCGCACCGTCTGCCAGCTTCCAGCGGAACGTACAGTCGCAGAACTCCTTGCCGCTGGCAATGGCCTCCGGCGCACGCAGCGGCTCCGTCCGTCCCGGGAAGAAGCAGCCCGCGTTGTCCTTCTCCGCCGGACAGGAGCCCTCGATACCCACGCCGGTAAAGCGGATCTTCAGCAGCTCCGTCCGGAACGTCACCGTCTTTCCCTCTCTGGTAAAGGGCACAGCGTCCCAATAGCCGATATTGAGCCAGCCTCTCACGCCGTCCTTTTCCACGGCGGTGTTGAACTCCACATATCCCGTGCGCTCGTCCCTCACCTCGGCATTGACGCGCAGCACCGGGCGCAGGGACGCAAAGCCATCCGGCAGAACCGCCCGCAGTCTGTCCTGCTCAACGCCATAGGCCATCACAAATTGCTCCACTTTCATTGTCCTTCTCCCGTTTCAATCAGGATCATCGGCAGTTTTTCCGGCCGCAGCCACGTCAGCACCTCCGCCATGCGGTCGTGGGCAATGGCAATGCAGCCCATGGTAGGCCGTTCACCACAGTGCAGGAATATGGCCGAACCCATGCCCGGCCTGGGCGGATCGTTGTTATACTGCACCACCACCGCCAGCGCGTACTGGGCAGGATAGTCCGCCAGATGCTCGGCGCTGACCCAGTCCTTGTAGGCTGTGCCCTCCACCCACTGGTTATAGTAGTGGGAATTGCCGTCGTCCACCCAATAGCTGTCCTGCGTCACCCGCCGGAAGCCCATGGCGATATCCGCCGGTGGCTCCTCGCAGCCGAAGGCGTAGCCCAGAAAGAACAGCCCCTGCGGCGTTTTCCGGTCGCCCTCCGTCTTTTCCCGGGAAACGCCGTTCTGACCCACTCGGACCTCTACCGCGTCGCCCACCTGCGTCCAGACCAGCTGTCCGTCCGCCTCGAACCGGAGCAGCTGTCCCGCATCGCCGTCGGCGCAAACCACGATCAACTGCCGCCCGGCAATGTCCTCCGCCGACACTCTGGCCCGCTCCAGCGCCGCCTGCAATTCATCCGGAAGCACCGGCTCCGGCGGGGCGGGTTCTTCCTGTGCCGGTACGTCCGGAACGTTCTCCGGTTCCTGCGGCTCACTGTCCGCCGTCTGTCCGCAGCCTGTCAGCAGCACCAGCAGCGCCATGACAGCCAACATAATCCTTCTCATGTCAGCTTACGGTCAGCGTCGGGTGCTTGTCGGAATCCAGATAGCCCAGCAGCATCAGCATGTCGTTGGCCGTGATCTTGATGTCGCCGTAGCCGGAGGTCAGGTTGCCCTTGGAGCCAACGCCGTCGATGAAGATATCCGAGCCCTTGCCGGAGACCGCCGTATCGCTCCGCAATCCGTCGCCGTTATAGTTGAACATGATGCAGGCCGCCGAGTAATCGTCATGGAACTTCCGGTAGAGATTCTCCGCCTGCGCGGCGTCCCAATCCCGCGTGCCGCTGTTCCGCTGCATGGTGTTGTAGTACAGGGAATCCGGGTCGCAGACCCATACATCGCCGTCGCTGATGGGCACATATTTTAGATTCGAGCCCCGGTCATTGATGCCGATGTAGTACAGAATATCAAACTCTCCGGCAGGGGTGGCCTTGTCGCCGTCCCGCTTGTTCCACGTAACGCCGTTGTCGCCCAGATAGGCCGTCACCGCGCAGAGCTCCCGCCACGTGCCGTCCTCCTGCCATTCCGACAGGGTCAGCGTACCCCGGCTGCCCGACGAGACCAGCTCCAGTCTCTGCTGGGCATAGGGTGCCTGCGCCGCGTTGTCCTGTCCCGTCCCGGCGGGCAGATCGTTATTGGCCGCGTCCTGCCGGGGCTGATCCTGACTGCCGCCGTTTTGGCCGTTCGTATAGGGCTTCAGGCCGATGGCGTCATAGAACTTCGCCACCGGCGGGATATCCAGCACGTCCAGATAGACCAGCACGCCCGTCCCCACCGCCAGCAGCACGATCAGCGCCGCCACGATGCAGATGGCCCGTTTCAGGATGTCTGTCGTCCGGTCTTCTTTCTTCGGCTCCTCATAAACGTCCTTGACGTACTGCTTATGCCGCGTGTCCTGACCGCCGCCGTTTACCGTCCGCTCCACGGTCTGCTGCACCGACTGCACCGCCGTCCAGCCGCAGGCAGGACAGTGTCCCCATGCGTCAAGAGCTGTGCCGCACCGTGCGCAGTAGGCCATACGCCGAACCGGCTGGCCCTGTGGCTGCGGCGCCGCCGTTTGACGCACCGGATCGCTCTCCGGCACCACCGTCTCCTCCTCAGCACGTGAACGCACCGTGTTGATAATATCGGCGGTCGGGTCGCAGACGGGACACAGCCCCGTCCGCTCATCCAGCCTTGCGCCGCATTTTCCGCAGAATCTATCCATACTTTCTCTCCCATCTATTCGTCTGGTTGTGCCTGTTTGCTTCAGGCCGTTTCGTCTATCGCGGCATATTCATACATGTGATAGCTCTCCAGCCGACCGGTGCTGGTATAGTAATGCTTCCTTGCCAGCTCGCCATACTCGTTGTAAACGGCGGAGGAATCGCTGACCACCGTGCCGTCCGCAAGACAAGCAGTCTCCTTCAGCGGCTTTCCCGCCGCGTTATACTGATAGGCCACATAGCCGGACAGCGTGTCATCGGGAAGATAGGTGTCCACCCTTGTCAGCAGGCCATCATCGTCATACGCATAAACGGCATACGCGAAGAAGCTCTCCTCCCCGCGGGGATACTGGTACTGCTTTTCCCTGCGCCCGTTCGCGTCAAGTTCATAGACCTCGCGGTATCCATTTTCATAAGTAACGGTTTCCGCATTGTTCTCCGTTACCATGGTTCTGCCGCGAGGCGTGACTACGCCCGTGCAGTTGGGATACCAGTAGCCGATCTCCGCGCTCAGCGCCGCGTGGCCGGTCTGGTTTCCCTGCCCGTCATAGGACGTTACGCCGGTCATTTCGCCCTTCGCGTCATAGGTATATGTATGATACCACTGCAAAGCGTCGCTTTCATCGTAAGAGTCCATCCGGGTCAGACGGCGGACTTTTTTCGTATCCGCAGCGCCCTGATTACCGTCCTCCGCGGCGGTCTGCGGCGGAATATCCGGTTGCTCCGCCTGCTTTCCCGCCGACGGGATATCCACGATTCCCAGGTGGGCCAGAATGCCCACGCCGACCACCGCCAGCAGCAGACATACCGCCGCCCAGAGCGCCGCACGGCTGCGTTTCTTTGGTGAAGCGCTCTGCTCCTCCGTTCCGCAGGCCGGGCACTTCCCTGTCAGCTGATCTAACTCCGCGCCGCATTTTTTACATAATTTTGCCATAGCATTTCTCCTATATCGACGCCATCGGCACTTCATTGACCGATGGCAAGCACGTACCGCCTCCCTCATACTACAGGAAAAGTATATCACAGATGCGGCGTGTTTTCAAATAGCTTTTCACAAAAGGCGCGTTCTGTTGTTTTCCTTGACAAACACAGGACTTTGCCGCACAATAAACATACTATCGAACTGTATCAGGAGGACGAACATCATGCGCAGAAAAGAATGTGAACGGGACGCCGCCTTTGCCTGGGAGGTGCTGAAGAACTCCATCTATTCCACCGTGTCCATGGTATGCCCGGACGGCACGCCCTACGCCACCCCGGTGAACATCATCGGCGATGAGGTGTACAACGCGCTGTACTTCCACTGCGCCGGGGCCGGCGAGCGGTGGGAGCTGCTGAAGAACGGCGCGCCGGTATGCGTTACGGCGGTATCCACCGCCACGCTGCTGCCCAACCAGTTCACCACCGCCTACCGCAGCGCCATGTTCCGGGGCCGCGCCCAGGTGGTGACGGACGAGGGCGAAAAGATGAAGGCCATGCTGCTGCTGTGCACCGCCTTTGACCCCAAGGGTATGGGGCGCTTCGATCAGGCCATGGCGCACTGCCCCGCGCAGGTCATCAAAATCGTGCCGGAGGTCATCACCGGCAAGGAGCACAAGATGCATCAGGAGCCGCCCAAGGCCCACACCTGCCATTCGTGATTTTCTTTCCCATCATACAAAAAGCTGTCCCGGCCAATGGTCGGGACAGCTTTTTGTATGATTGTCATTGCCGCCGTCAGCCGTTGAGGATGCGCATGAACTCCTCGCCGGTGATGGTCTCCTTTTCGTGGAGGTACTTGGCCAGCTCGTCCAGCTTGGCCCGGTCGTTCTGCAGGATGTCCAGCGCCTTCTGATGGGCCTTTTCCACCTGCTCCACCACCAGCTGGTCGATCTTGGTCTGGGTCTCCGGCGAACAGGCAAGGGACGCGTCGCCGCCCAGATACTGGTTGGTGACGGTCTCCAGCGCCACCATACCGAACTCCTTGCTCATGCCGTAGCGGGTCAGCATGGCGCGGGCCAGCTTGGTGGCCTGCTCGATATCGTTGCTGGCGCCGGTGGTGATGGAGCCGAACACCACCTCCTCGGCGGCACGTCCGCCGGTCAGGGTGGCGATCTTGTTCTCGATCTCCTCCTTGTTCATCAGGTAGTGGTTGCCCTCCTCCACCTGCATGGTATAGCCCAGCGCGCCGGAGGTGCGGGGGATGATGGTGATCTTCTGCACCGGGGCGGAGTGGGTCTGCCGCGCCGCCACAAGGGCGTGGCCGATCTCGTGATAGGACACGATCCACTTCTCCTTGTCGGTGAGGATGGCGTTCTTCTTCTGATAGCCGGCGATGACGGTCTCGATGCTCTCCTCCAGGTCGGCCTGCGTCACCAGCTTGCGGCCGTCACGGACGGCACGGAGCGCCGCCTCGTTGACGATGTTGGCCAGCTCCGCGCCGGAAGCGCCGGAGGCCATGCGGGCCACCACGCTGAAGTCCACATCCTCCGCCACCTTGATCTTTCTGGCGTGTACCTTCAGAATTTCCTCGCGGCCCTTCAGGTCGGGCAGCTCCACGGGAACGCGGCGGTCGAACCGTCCGGGACGGGTCAGCGCCGGGTCGAGGGATTCAGGCCGGTTGGTGGCCGCCAGAATGATAACGCCGGAGTTGTCCTCAAAGCCGTCCATCTCCGTCAGCAGCTGGTTCAGTGTCTGCTCCCGCTCATCGTTGCCGCCGTACTGACCGCCGCCGCTGCGCTTCTGGCCGATGGCGTCGATCTCGTCGATGAACACGATGCAGGGCGCCTTCTCCTTGGCCTGACTGAACAGGTCGCGCACCTTACTGGCGCCCATACCCACGAACATCTCCACGAATTCCGAGCCGGACATGGAGAAGAACGGCACGTGGGACTCGCCTGCCACCGCCTTGGCCAGCATGGTCTTGCCGGTGCCCGGAGGGCCCACCAGCAGCACGCCCTTGGGCATATGCGCGCCGATGGTCTGGTACTGGCCGGGGTCGTGGAGGTAGTTGACGATCTCCTGCAGGTTCTCCTTGGCCTCATCCTCGCCTGCCACGTCGGCAAACTTGATGCCCTCAGTGGACTGGACGTAGACCTTGGCATTGGATTTCCCCATACCGAACGTCAGGGAATTGCTTCCGCCGCCCATCTTCTTCATGAGATTACGGGAGATGATCTGTCCGACGGCGATGAAGATCACCAGCGGCAGCACCCAGCCCAGAATGCTCATCAGCAGCGAGGTCTGCTGGATCTCCTCGCCGGTGGTGGAGATCCCGGCGTCCAGCAGGCGCTGCACCAGTCCGTCGTCGGGCACCATGGCGGTCTTGTAGATGGTCTTGCCGTCAGTGGAGGTAAACAGGATGCGGTTATCCTGCTGCTGGATCTCCACCTGACCGATCTCCTTCTTCTCCGTCATGGACACAAAGGTGTTGTAGTCCACATCCTTGATCTGATGCTCCGCCAACCAGGGCATAGCCAGCAGGTTGAACAGAAACAGCACCAGCAGGGCAACGGCGTAGTAAAAAAGCAGCGGTTTTTTCGGGGTCTTGACCTCTTTCATAATACCGTTTCTCCTTTCCTTATTTTCATACCAATTGCTATTATTGGAAGAATTATAGTGATGATACTCTCTGTTGTCAAGAAGGCCAACGGTAAACTTTCTGTGAAGTTCTCCCAAGGGTTTGCAAAACGGGGACAAGCCTGCTATACTGCATATAACCGTTTTTTCCGGGAGGATACCGCAATGGAAGATCTGACTGTTTCCAAAGTTCTGAATACGTCGCTGGGCGGGTTTACCGTAGGGCACATCCTGTCGGCGATTTTGACGCTGCTGGTCTGTCTGGTGGTGGTGCGGCTGGTGATGAAGCTGGTCACACGGCTGCTGGGCCGGGCACAGAAGCTCAACGAACGGCTGCAAAAAATCATCCGCACCGCCGTCAAGGCCGTGCTGTACCTGCTGACGGCCATCATCACCGCCGGAGCGCTGGGCATCAACACCACGTCGCTGACGGCGCTGATGTCGGTGGTGACATTGGGCGTGACGCTGGCGGCGGAGGACATTCTGGGCAACGTGGCCGGGGGACTGGTGATCCTGTCCTCCCACCCCTTCTCCATCGGCGACACCATCGAGGTGGACGGCGTGGAGGGCGTCGTCCGTGAGATCACCCTGAACCACACGAAGATCGAGGCCTATGACGGCCAGACCATCATGCAGCCCAACAAAGCGCTGTCCTCCTCCCGCGTAACCAATTATACCGCGCTGGGACGGCGGCGCATCATCCACAGCGTAAGCGCCTCCTACGACGCGCCCACGGAGACGGTAAAGGCCGCCTGTCTGGAGGCGGTGGCCGCCATGCCCGGCGTGCTGTCCGCTCCCGCGCCGGAGGTGCAGCTGGTCAACTACGGCAACAGCGCCATCGAATACTCCGTCCGCTGCTGGGCGTCGGTAGCGGACTACTGGCGGGTCTACTTCGCGGTGCGGGAGAACCTGCGGGACGCCTTTGCCCGCCACGGCGTGGAGATGACCTATGACCATTTGAATGTGCATGTGATAGAGAAATAATAAGAAATCCCGGCCTTTGGCCGGGATTTCTTATTATTTCAGTCTGTCAAAAAACTACCCAAACGCCCCTGTTTCTGCTATAATAGAGGAAACGGGGGTGTTTTCATGGAAGGCTGGAGAAAAGATGCACGGCATGAGCCAAT
>OIZQ01000406.1_pt1 | contig 23835 bp, 19 predicted proteins | sample 1588491 | NCBI WGS metagenome assembly OIZQ01 (sample SAMN03283262) | human gut metagenome | biome: human-associated habitat; material: feces | host: Homo sapiens | place: USA | collected 2013
GCCATCGGGGAAGGCTTCCTCCGGCACAAGGTGCACGCCGCCGGGCGCGCCGAGCGTATGCGCGAGGTCGAGCGCCGCGAGCCACCCGCGCACCTTTCCGGCCGTCGGCTGCCGGTAGTCCCCGCCGTCGCCGCTGCGCAGCGCAAGGTCGCACGCCACGCCCAGCGCGCGCAGCAGTGCCCACTGCCGCACCACGCCGCGCTCCGCCTGCGCGCACCACACCGGCAGGTCGCCCGAGATGCCCTGCGCCCAGAGCGCCGGGCGCTCGAGCTGCCCGGGCGCTGCGCTCGCCGCCACGGCCGGAAACAGCAGGGGAGAGACCGCCGCCATCGCGCCGTCGAGCTCCGCGCCCGTCATGCCGTACTGCGCGGCGAGCTCTGCCGGCAGCGCCGCCGCCATCGCCGGCGGCAGCACGAGCGCGCGCTGCGCCGCCGTGAACGCATCGTCCTCGCGCGCGCCCACGCCGAGCGCAAAGCGCACGCGCCACGGCGTGTCCGGCGCCGTGTGCACCGGCACGCTCAGCTCCACGCGCCCCGCGCGCAGCCACCCCGGCACCGGCCCCTCGGCCCGCCACGTGCCCGGCCGGTCGCACACGGCGCACAGCCACGCCTCCGGCTTCTCGCCGCGGCCGAGGTGCCGCAGCAGCAGCGCGTCGCGCCGCAGCACGCTCTGAAAGCCCAGCCGCGCGAACGCCGGGTGGTTGACATAATCATCCCACGGTGCGAGCACGGCCTCGAACACGAACCGCACCGTGCCCTCGATCCCACGCGGGGACGAGAGCGTCAGCGCGCGCACCTCGCCGTTGGCGCGGCCGGGTACGGTCAGCGTCTGCACGGCGGTCACGTCCCCGTGCCGGGCGGTGAACTGCGCTGCGCGCACCGTAAAGCGCCACTGCGCGCCCGCGGCCGTGCCCGGCAGCAGCGGGCCGGAGAAATCGTCCGTCTCCAGCTGCACGACCGGCCCGGCGGCGGGGTCTGCGCGCGTGCCGCGGCGGCAGACGCTCAGCGCGTGCCAGCGCGCGAAGCTCTGCCCGGCCTCCGATACGGCGAGGCAGTACGTGCCGTTGGAGAGCAGCGCGCAGCGCGGGGCTTCGGCGTCGATGCCCGTGCCCTCGGCCGCATAGTCCGGCAGGGCGCGGCGGCGCGCCTTTTCGGCCGGCTGTTCTGCGCGCCGCCGCAGCGCCGGCGCGCCCAGCGGCAGCCGCTCGGACAGCAATGTCGCGTGCGCGCGCATGGCGGGGTCGGCGAAGAACCACCGCCGCACCTGATCTCCGCACAGCGCGTTGCACGCCGCCAGCAGGCTCATGCCCTGGTGGTGCGCCATCACGCAGCGCACGATCTGCCCGCCGCCGCCCGTGCGCGCGCGGGTGCAGTCGAGCGCGTCGAAAAATCCGTGCTGCCCCAGCAGCCCGAGTGCCGCGAGTCTGCGCAGGTTGCGCATCGCCGCGCGCGGCTCCACCGCCAGCGCGAGAAAGCTGCTGTACGGCGAGAGCACCAGTTCCCTGTCCATGCCCGGCTGCAGGGCCAGCGCCGCGCAGCCGTGCGCCTTGTAGCGGTAGCTCAGCGCGCTGTCGAGCGCGAAGTACGCGCTCTCCGACACGCCCCACGCCTGCCCCGGGCGCACGCGCCGCCGCTGCACGTACAGGCAGAACTTTGCGCTCTCCCACAGCAGCGAGTCGCGCACCGGCGGCAGAAACAGCTCCGGCATCAGGTACTCGAACATCGACCCCGACCACGACACGCAGCCGCGGTAGTGGTCTTTCTGCACCTGCGCGCGCGACAGGGCGCGCCAGTGCTCGCGCGGCACGTCGCCCCGCGCCACGGCGAAGTAAGACGTCAGCCGTGCCTCGCTCGAGAGCAGATCGTAATAGCTCTCCGACCATTTGCCGCTGCCGGTGTCGATGCCGATGTGCATCAGCCGCCGCTGCGGGTCGTAGAGCGGGCCGAAGTCCATGCCGTCGCAGAGCATCTGCGCCCGCGCCGCAAGCTCGTTCTGCCCCCAGCCGCGCAGGGCGTTCGCCGCCGTGAGCAGGGCGGCGGCGCAGTTGCCGCTGTCCACTGTGGACACGTACAGCGGCGGCATCGGCCGCAGCGTGCACGTGTGATACCAGTTGTAAAAGTGCCCGTTCCAGCGGGGTAATTGCTCCATGGTCGTGAGCATCCGCTCCGCCAGCGCCAGTCCCTGCCCACCGTCGATGCCCAGCGCGTGTGCGCCGAGGGCGGACACGAGCGCGAGCCCCATGTTCGTCGGCGACGTGCGGTGCGCCGTGCCGGTCGGCGGCTGGGACTGCACATTGTCCGGCGGCAGGTAGTGATCCTCGGCCGTGCAGAACGTCTCAAAATACTGCCACGTCGCCTTCGCCCAGCCCAGCAGCTCCCGCTGCGCCGCGCGCGATAGCGGCGCTGCCCCGGCCGCGTTCGGCGCGCCGAGCGCCGCCAGCACGAAGGGACTGAGCATCCACACGATGCCGGCGGCCAGCCCCGTCGGGCTCGGCGTCAGGACGGCCGTGAGCAGGCCCAGCGCGCTCGCCGGCCAGAGCGCGCGCCAATATGCGCCCAGCCCGTCGCGCCTGCCCGCGCGCTGCGCCGCCGTCTGCCACTGCAGGAGGTTTCGGTGCGACACGGCCATGCGCCACAGCGCCGTCACGATGGCGGAGGTGTTCAAAATTGCCTCCCACGGCAACAAAATCAGCCGCAGCACCGTCTGCGCCACGGCGCTGGCCAGCCCGTGCAGCACGTCGCTGTGGTAGCGCACGCGCGTGTCCGCCGGGTGCACGATCGGCTGGCCGAGCGCGCGGATCAGCCCCTGCGCCAGCGCCAGCAGCGCCGCATACGCCGCCAGCCGCAGCCCCGGCCAGCGCAGCACGCAGCCGAGGAAGATGGAAATCCACGTCGCCGGGGCGACGAGCGACCGCCGCAGGTTGTCCGCCAGCCGGAACCGGTCGATCGGGTGCAGCGCCCGCGCGCGCCGGGAGAAGATCCACGGCGCGTTCTGCCAGTCGCCGCGGATCCACCGGTGCGCCCGCGCGCCCCAGGCCAGCGGGGCGGCGGGGAAGGTGTCCGTCAGCTCCACGTCGCCGAGAAAGCCGCCGTGCAGGTACGCGCCCTCGAGCGCGTCGTGGCTCAGCACGCGCCCTTCGGGGATGACCCCGCCGCCGCAGCAGTCGAGCAGCGCGCGCGCGTCGAGAATGCCCTTGCCCGGAAAGCCGCCGCGGTCAAAGCAGTCCATATACAGCTCCCCGCACGCGCCGCCGTAGGGGTCGGCGCCGCCTGGCCCTGCGAACACGCGCGCCCAGTCCGTGGCGTTCGCGCTCTGCAGTTCGGTGGCCATGCGCGGGTGCAGCAGGCCGTAGCCGCGCGTGACCACGCCGCGCTGCGCATCCACCACGGCGCGGTTGAGCGGGTGGAGCATCGCGCCCACGAGCGCGCGCGCCGCGCCGGGCGTCAGGCGCGTGTCGGCGTCGAGCGTCAGCAGGTATACCGTGCCGCTCAGGCCCGCCGCGTCCCCGGCGGCGCACTGCAGCGTGCCCGGCCGGTCGAGCACCAGCCGCGCCAGCTCCAGTAACGCGCCGCGCTTGCGCTCCCACGCGCTCCATTTCCCGTCGGGGGTTTGTACGCGAGGGCGTGTGAAGAGATAAAACCGGCTGCCCCAGCGCGCGTTGAGCGCGGCGATCTCCGCGCGCGCCGCGCGCAGGATGGCGGGGTCGATGGGCGCGTGCGCCATGTCCGCCTCCGGCAGGTCGGCCAGCAGGCCGAACGTGAGCTGCCCGAGCGCGTCGCGGTTGCAGAGGTAGTATTCCTCCAGCCGCGCGCAGAGCGCGTGCGCATCGTCCGGGGAGGTCAGCAGCGCCGCGATGACGCACAGCGTCCGCCCCTCCGGCGGGATGCCCCGGCGCAGCGCCAGCCGCGGCACGAAGCGCGGCTTCGTCACGCGCAGCAATACCGCATCGAGCAGGCCCTTGACCACCTCCGACACCGGGATGAGCAGCAGCACCGCGCCCGATACGCTTTTCGTGGCAAAGCCCAGCAGCAGCGACAAAAACAGCGTCCCCACCACGACGGCCGCGATGTACCACCCGCCGTCGCGGCGACGTTCCGGCGCGCCGAGCACCTCGCGCAGCAAAAACCAGCCCACGTGCCGCCGCGCGCCCTCGCTGCGCTGCGCGCGCGCGAGCACGTCCTCGGCGATCTCGATCTCCGTCCGGCCCGTCCGCCGCGCCAGCCGCGCCACGGTCTGCCGGTAGTGGGTGCGCGTGGCCGCGTCCATCGCGGGGTAGACGCCCACCGGGTCGCGCGCGAGGATGCGCCCCACGCGGTCGCACCGCTCGGCCAGCATGCCCCACGCCGCCGTGCCGAGCGCGCGCAGCGACGTGAAAAGCGCTGGCGCGGCCGCGCCGTCATGGGCGTAGGTGTCCGCCAGCGCGCACACCACGGCCGCCTGCAGCCCCGGCACGAGCAGGGCAAGCTCCGCCGTCTCGAGCGGCAGCGCGTCCTGAAACCCTTCCAGATACGCCTCCGCCGCCTTGACCGTCAGCGCCCCCCCGCACGCGCGCAGCAGCCCCGCGCAGCACGCGCCCAGCGCGGTCTGCCCGCCGGATGTGCGCACGCGCGCGTGCCGCAGAGCGGCCACGGCATCGCCCGCCGCGGCGCAGGCAAAGCTCCGGTTGTCGCGCAGCCACTGGCCGTTCGGCGTCTCGGGCGTGACGGCGCGCGCCATGCGCGCGAGCGCTTTTCCGGCGCGCCGGATGCGCCCGGTGTCCGCGCGCCGCCGGCCGGTCACGGTCAGGGCGCGGGCGTCGCGCTCGCCCTGTGCGCGCAGGGCGGCAGTGTTGGTTTCGGCCATGAAGATCCCTCCAGAAACGGTTTGCAATACCGGAATTTTTCCCATCCGGCGCGAGAACTATGCGGTGACAAGAAAAAATACTTGACACCCGCGCGGAATGCGCGTATACTACTCGTGCTGTAAAGGGAAAATGGTTTACAGCGAGGAGGGACCCCACCATGCCGGATGAGACCGTGTGGCGCACGATGCTGTTCGATTTTTACGGCGATCTGCTCACGGACAAGCAGCGGGAGTATTACGACCTCCATTATAATCAGGACCTCTCTCTGGCGGAGATCGCCGCCAGCAGCGGCATTTCGCGTCAGGGCGTGTGGGACAACATCCGCCGCGCGGACGCCGCGCTGCGCGATACGGAGGCCCGGCTCGGCCTGGTGCGGCGCTTCGCCGCGCAGCGTGCAGCCGCGGCCGCGCTGGAGGATACGCTCACGAAGCTGCGCGACACCGTCGGCGGCGACGCTAGGCTGCTGGCCGAGCGGGCGCTGCGGCAGCTTCAGGATCTGAAAGGATAGATACCATGGCATTTGAATCCCTGTCGGACAAGCTGACCGAGGCGTTCAAACGCCTGCGCGGCAAGGGCCGGCTCACGGAGGCCGACGTGAAGGAGGCCATGCGTGAGGTCAAGCTCGCGCTGCTCGAGGCGGACGTGAACTTCAAGGTCGTCAAGGACTTTGTGCGCAAAGTGACCGAGCGCGCCACGGGCGCGGATGTGCTCGAGAGCCTCTCGCCCGCGCAGATGGTCATCAAGATCGTCAACGAAGAGCTCACCGCCCTCATGGGCAGCGAGAACCAGAAGCTGAACATCAGCTCCCAGTCGCCGAGCGTCGTCATGCTCGTCGGCCTGCAGGGCGCGGGCAAGACGACCAACGGCGCCAAGCTCGCCGGCCTCATGCGCAAGCAGGGCAAGCGCCCGCTGCTCGTCGCGTGCGACGTGTACCGTCCCGCGGCCATCCAGCAGCTTGAGACCGTCGGCCGCCAGCTCGACATTCCCGTGTTCCAGATGGGGCAGGGCGACCCGGTCGAGATCGCCAAGGCCGGCATCGAGCACGCGAAAAAGCACGGCAACGACCTCGTCTTTCTCGACACGGCCGGCCGCCTGCACATCGACGAGGCGCTCATGACCGAGCTGCAGAACATCAAGGCCGCCGTCAACCCCGCGGAGATCCTGCTTGTCATCGACGCGATGATCGGCCAGGACGCGGTGGCGACCGCGCAGGCCTTTGACGACGCGCTCGATATCACCGGCGTCATGCTCACGAAGCTCGACGGCGACGCCCGCGGCGGCGCCGCGCTGTCGATCAAGGCGCTGACCGGCAAGCCCATCAAGTTTGCCGGCATCGGCGAGAAGCTCGACCAGATCGAGCCCTTCCACCCCGACCGTATGGCCAGCCGCATCCTCGGCATGGGCGATGTGCTCACGCTCATCGAAAAGGCCGAGCAGAACCTCGACCAGAAAAAGGCCGAGGAAATGGCCGAGCGTCTGCGGCAGAACCGCTTCACGCTCACGGATTATTACGACCAGCTCCAGCAGATCAAGGGCATGGGCTCTCTGCAGGACATCGCCGGCATGATCCCCGGCATGGACGCCAAGGCCCTCTCGGGCGCGAACGTCGATGAGAAGGCCATGGGCCGCATCGAGGCGATTATCCAGTCCATGACCCCCGGCGAGCGCGACAACCCCGCCATCTTAAACTCCAGCCGCAAAAAGCGCATCGCGGCGGGCGCTGGCACGAGCGTGGTCGAGATCAACAAGCTGCTCAAGCAGTTCGAGCTCATGCAGCAGCTCGTGCGCCAGATGTCCGGAAACAGCAAGGCCATGAAGCGCATGAAGCGCGGCGGCCGCGGCGGACTCGGCGGGCTGGGCAATCTGTTCGGCGGCGGCCGTCCGTACGGATTCTGAAACCGATTCCATGCTCCCGCAGGGAGCTGGAGATACAGAGAACTTTGATGGAGGTGAAGATACATGGTCAAGATCAGACTTCGCAGAATGGGCGCCAAGAAGGCCCCGTACTACCGCATCGTGGTGGCGGACTCCCGTTTCGCACGCGACGGCAGATGCATTGAGGAGATCGGCACGTACGATCCGCTGAGCACGGATAAGAAGATCGTCGTCGACGCCGAGCGCGCCAACTACTGGCTCGCCAACGGTGCACAGCCGACGGATACCGTTCGTGTGCTGCTCAAGAAAGCCATCGCAGCGGAATAAGGAGAGACCCCAAAGATGAAAGAGCTTCTGACCTATATTGTGCAGAACCTCGTGGAAAAACCGGACGAGGTCTCTGTGACCGAGCGCGAGGCCAACGGCGAGACCGTGTTTGAAGTGCGCGTCGCCGACGGCGATATGGGCAAGGTCATCGGCCGTCAGGGCCGGATCGTCAAAGAGATCCGCATCCTGATGAAGGCCGTCGCCCAGAGAAAGGGCAAGAAAGTCTCCGTGGAGATCATGGATTGACGCAGGAAACGCGCTGCACCCGTGCAGTGCGTTTTTTGCACCTACACCCAAAAAGGGGGACAACCAACGATGCAAAAACCGTATCTGGAGGCAGGAAAGATCGTCAACACGCACGGCGTGCGCGGCGAGGTGCGCATCCAGCCGTGGGCGGATGACGCGGCGTTCCTGCTCGGCTTCCGGACGTTTTATATCGACGGCGCGCCCGTGCCCGTCGCGCACAGCCGCGTGCACAAGGGCATGCTCGTCGTGAAGTTTCAGGGCGTGGACGATGTCAACGCCGCCATGACGATGAAAAACCGCGTCGTGTCCATCGCGCGCGCGGACGTCACGCTGCCCGACGGGCAGTATTTCCAGCAGGACCTGCTCGGCATCGCCGTCGAGACCGACACGGGCGAGACCCTCGGCACGCTGCGCGAGATCCTGGACCTGCCGCGCGGCAGCGTCTACGTCGTGCAGGGCGACCGCGAGGTGCTCATCCCCGACCGGCCGGAGTTCGTGCGCAGCATCGACCCCGCCGCCGGGCGCATGGTCGTGCACCTGATCGAAGGGATGTGAGCGCGTGCGCATCGACATTCTCACCCTCTTTCCCGACACGATGCGCGCCATGCTCGGCGAGAGCATCCTCGGCCGGGCGCAGGCGCGCGGCCTGCTCGATATCCGCTGCCACCAGATCCGCGACTATACCGAAAACCGGCAAAAGCAGGTCGACGACTATCCCTACGGCGGCGGCTGGGGCCAGGTCATGATGGCGCAGCCGCTCAAAAGCTGCCTCGACGCCGCGCTCGCGGACAGCACCGTGCCCAAAGCGCGCCGCCGCGTCATTTACCTCTCCCCGCAGGGGGCGACGTTCACGCAGGCGAAGGCCCGCCAGCTCAAGGCCGACTATGACCAGCTCGTGCTCGTCTGCGGCCACTATGAGGGCGTGGATGAGCGCTTCATCGAGGCGTGCGTGGACGAGGAGCTGTCCATCGGCGACTTTGTGCTCACGGGCGGCGAGCTCGGCGCTATGGTCGTCACGGACTGCGTCTGCCGCATGGTGCCGGGCGTCCTGTCGGACACCGAGTGCTACACCGGCGAGAGCCATTGGGCCGGCCGGCTCGAGTACCCGCAGTACACCCGCCCCGAAACGTGGGAGGGCCGCACTGTGCCGGAGGTGCTGCGCGGCGGCAACCACGCGGAAATTGAAGCCTGGCGCACGCGCCAGAGTCTGGAGCACACGCTCACAAAGCGGCCCGATCTCTTTCAGCAGACGCCCCCGACGCCGGACGAGCAGCGCCTGCTCGATAAGATCCGGCGCGACCGCAGCCGCCCGCAGCTGACAGAGCCGCCCGTCTGCCGCCCGGCGGCGGAGGACGACCTCCCGGCCATCCTCGCCATCGTGCAGCAGGCGCGCAATTACCTGCGCCGCCACCGCGTTGACCAGTGGCAGGGCGCGTACCCGAACGAGGACACCTTCCGCGCCGACATCGCGGCCGGCACGTGCCATGTGCTCACGTATCAGGGTGCGGTCGCCGCCGTGTTCACGCTCACCTTCGCGCCCGAGCCTGCTTATGACGCGCTCACGGACGGGCGCTGGCACTCGGATCGGGAGCACGCCGCCGTGCTGCACCGCAACGCCGTCAGCGCCGATTGGCGCGGTACGGGCCTGTCCGACCTGCTCATGCAGGAGGTCGAGCGGCTCGCGCGTGAAAGCGGCGCGCACGCCGTGCGCGTCGATACGCACCGGCACAACGGCGCGCAGAAAAAGCTCCTCGAGCGCTACGGCTACCGCTTCTGCGGCAACATCCTCTGCGATGAGCCGGGGCACGACCCGCGCCGTCAGGCGTTTGAAAAGCTGCTGAAGTGAGGGCCTGCGTATGAATCTGACAAATCTCGCGGACATCCGCGCGCTGCTCGCGCGGCACGATTTCCGCTTTTCCAAGTCCCTGGGGCAGAACTTTCTCACCGCCGCGTGGGTGCCGGCCGACATTGCCGACGCCTCCGGCGCGGACGCGCGCACCGGCGTGCTCGAGGTCGGCCCGGGCATCGGCTGCCTGACCGAGCAGCTCGCGCAGCGCGCCGGGAAGGTCGTCTCCGTCGAGCTCGACGAGCGCCTGCGCCCCGTGCTGGCCGAGACGCTCGCGGGCTATGAAAACGTGGAGCTCGTCTTTGGCGACGTGCTCGCGCTCGACCTGCCGCAGTTGGTGGCCGAGCGCTTCGCCGGCCTGCGCCCCGTCGTGTGCGCGAACCTGCCGTATAACGTCACGTCGCCGCTGCTCACGGCGTTTCTCACCGCCGGCTGCTTCGACACCGTCACCGTCATGATCCAGCGTGAGGTCGCGCGCCGCCTGTGCGCCCGGCCCGGCACGGCGGATTACGGCGCGCTGACCGTGTTCGTCCAGTGGCACGCCGAGCCGGAGCTGCTCTTCGACGTGCCGCCGCACTGCTTTGTCCCCGCGCCGAAGGTCACGAGCACCGTCGTGCGCCTGCGCGTGCGCAAGTCCCCGCCCGTCGCCGTGCAGGATGAAAAGCTGCTGTTCACCGTCGTGCGCGCGGCGTTCAATCAGCGCCGCAAGACGCTCGTCAACGCGCTCTCGGCCGGCGTGCCCGGCTGTGACAAGGCGCGCGCCGCCGCGGCCGTCGCCGCCTGCGGGCTCGATGCGCGTGTGCGCGGCGAGACGCTCAGCCTGGCCCGGTTCGCCGCCCTGAGCGATGCGCTCGGCAGCGAGCTCGGCAATGGCGCAGGTTGACATAACGAAATGAAACAGGCCGTTCCATATCCGAAACGGCCTGTTTTCTATGCATTTATGTTGATTTATAGTTTACATAATGCTGCGCGTCGAACGCACAGTACACAACCGGCAGCGATGTTGGAAAGCGGGGGAGCCCGAGGGGATAACGCCCGCCTCGGGTGAGATCGTGCATCGCCGTAAGGCCTGCCTTCTCCTAGCCGAGAGGGTGCTGAGCGCAGCGAAGCGGATGCCGTGGAAAGGTTCTTTCACTGCCGGTGCCGTTGGTGTTGCCCATCCATCCCCGCATACCGCCCGCCATCCCCGCATACGCTGGTAGCAAACCAGAACCGGGAGGGGAGCCTATGCCATACGAGGACAAGAAGGCCGCGCCGCAGCGCCGGCCGCACGCGGTCACGCTCGACGAGCGCAGCCATCTGACCGTCACGGGCGTGGACGAGGTCGTGCGCTTCGACGACACGGAGGTCTCCATGCGCACGTCGCGCGGGATGCTCACCGTGCACGGGGAGGGGCTGCGCGTCGGCCGCCTTGCGATCGACACGGGGGAGCTGGCCATCGACGGCGCGTTTGACGCGCTCGACTACACGGAGGAGACGGCGTCCGGCGGCGGCTTCTGGTCGCGCCTGTTCGGCGGATGAGTCTGCACCCGCTCGCCCAGCTCGGGCAGGTGGCGCTGGCGCTGGGGCTCGGCGCGGCGCTCGGGCTGCTGTTCGATGTGCTGCGCGTGCCGCGCCGCCATGCGCGCCGGGCCTTTCTCCGCGCGGTGCTCGACGCCGTGTTCTGCCTGGCGGTGGGGCTGACGGTGTTCGCCTTCGGCATGGCGGCCGGCTCGGGGCAGGTGCGCCTGTTCATGTTTCTCGCCATCGCGGCCGGCTGGACGGGCTACTTTGCCTGGGTCAGCGGACAGGTTTTGCCGCCGCTGGAGCAATTTTCCCGCCGCTGCGCGCAAAAAACGCGCCAATTTGCCGCCCCCGGACAGAAATTTGCAAAAAAAGTTTGGATTTTTGCAAAAAAACGCTTCCAAAATCGCCGCAGATGTTTTAGAATAGACTGTATTACTGGAAGCAGATACGATCCGGGGGGAGGTTCTGCAGACTGTGAAATTCAAAAAGGCAAGCATCTTTACAACGCTGGTCATCGCGGTGCTGATGGTGTACGCGCTCATCAGCCTGTTTGTGGTGCACCGGCAGACCCGGCAGCTTCAGGATCGCGCGGCGACGCTGCAGCAGCAGGTGTCCGAAATGACCCAGGCCAACGCCGAGCTGCAATATCAGATCGACCACAGCGAGGACGACGACATGATCGAGTCGGTCGCGCGCGAAAAGCTCGGTCTGGTCAAGCCCGGTGAAAAGATTTTTTACGACACGAGTGATTGAGCAAGGAGAAACGAACCGTATGCAGGTGGAAGTCGGAGCAGTTGTGGAGGGTACCGTCACCGGTATCACGAAGTTTGGCGCGTTTGTGAGCCTGCCGGACGGCAGGAGCGGTCTGGTGCACATATCCGAGATCGCCAACACCTACGTCAACGACGTCAACGAGTTTTTGAAGCTGGGTGATAAGGTGAAGGTGCGCGTGCTGGCCGTGACGCCGGATGGGAAGATCAATCTGTCCATCAAGAAGGCAGAGCCCGCGCCCGAGCGTCCGAACAACCGCCCGATGCACGGCGGCCGCCCGGGCGGCAACCGCCCGAATAATAACGGCGGCGCACCGCGCGCTGCGCGCCCGAACAACCGTTCGGCCCAGCCGGCGGGACAGGTCAGCGGCCCGAGCGGGGACGCTGCGTTTGAAGACCGGCTCAAGCAGTTCATGCAGGAGTCGGACAGCCGCATGGCCGGCAACCGCCTCTACAGCGACCGCACGCGCGGCCGCCGCCGCGGCAGCGGCCGCGGATAAAACCAAAGACGGCATCAGGCCCCACTGCGTTTGCAGTGGGGCCTTTTTCCGGAGGAAGGAGCCCATCATGCAGGTCTACTTGAGTGAACACATCGCGCCGTCGGCCTATGCCCGGCTCGCGCGCCATTTTGAGATCGTGGACAATTTCGACCACCCCGAGCAGCTCGCCGCCATGATCATCCGCCGCGCGGTCGTGCCGCGCGCGGTCATCGCGCGCGCGCCGAACCTGAAGGTCATCGCCATGCACGGCGTCAGCCGCGACACGATCGACACCGCTGCCGCCGCCGAGTACGGCGTGCCCGTGCCGAATGTGCCGGGCCTCGGCGCGCCGGCCGTCGCGGAGCTGGCCGTGGCGGATCTGCTGGCGCTCAACCGGCAGCTGAAATTTGTCAACAACGGCCTGTGCGCCGGCCGCTTCGACCACTTCGGCGCGGAGGAGTTTGTGTGCCACGAGATGACCGGCCGCACGCTCGGCCTCGTCGGCACGGGCAACATCGCCCACCGCGTGGCGGACATCCTGCGCGCGGCGTTCGACGTGCGCGTCCTGTGCTGGAATCCGCGGCGCACGGCCGCCGAGTGCGCCGCCTGGGGCTATGAGCAGGTGGCGACGCTGCCGGAGCTCTTCCGCCGTTCGGACTTCGTGAACGTGAGCATCACGCTCTGCGACGCCACGCGCGATCTCATCAACGCGCCGGTGTTTGCCGCCGCGAATCCGGACCTGCTGCTCGTCAATACTTCGCGCGGCGGCATCGTCAACGAGCACGATCTCTATATCGCCCTCACCACGGGGCAGATCCGCGCCGCGGCGAGCGACGTGTTCGTGCACGAGCCCCCGGCGTGTGATGACCCGCTCATCCACCTGGATAATTTCATCGCGACCTTCCACATCGGCGGCAGCACGTATGAGTCGCTCGAGCGCGTGAGCAACCGCGCCGTGGACTACGTGTTCGAATATACCGGCGTGCCCGAGCAGAAGGAAGTCATAGGATCCTGACGGGGTCTCCCCGGTGTAAGGGCCGCGGCAGAAAGCCCCGGAGCATTTCTGCTCCGGGGCTGCTGCAAACCAGATCAGTCGATCGGCATGGTCAGAGAGTTTGCGATCTCCTGCACGATTTCCTGTGCTTCGTACTCCTTGCAGATGCCGAGAATTTTCGCAGTCAGTTCCAGAGCGCCATACAACATAGTCCGTTTACCCCTTTCGTCAGATTTCCAATGCCGCCGCACACATTCGGCGACACCGGATGGTTGATATTACCGGTTACAAGGCCACAATACCCGAAAAACAGGAAAAACGAAACGGACAAATAACGAAGAATGTAACGTTTAGCTGAAATTCGCAACCGTTTGTCATTTTTCCCGTACCACCGGCGGCTGCAGCCGTTTTCTGTGCGCTTCGATGCTGCGGGCTGCGTAGGGCACGCGGGAAGCATCCGTTTTTCTGACAGAAAAACCCCGGAGCCGAAGCTCCGGGGTTTTCATATGTTCGCAAATTACATGGCGAGCCAGTTCGGCAGCGCATCGGAGATCGCATCAACGATCGCCTTCGCCTTGTCCTCACCGCACTTGCCGAGGATATCGGAAGCGATGCCAAGACCAGTCTGAATAAGACCCATGTTACTTTACCCCTTTCGTAAGATTTCCAACGCCGTCCCACACAATAGACGACATCGGATGGTTGGTATTGCCGGTTACAAGTGCATTATACGCAAGAAACGGCCAAAACTCAACGGACACATACCAACGGTGTGTAACAAATTGATTGAATTTGTCATGAACTTTGATGTCAAATTGTTGTCAAATGCAATTGCCGTTCTGCTGCTCGCTTTTTCGACTCCGATATGGATACCTGCGCGCCGGTTGCCGGGTTTCGCGGCCAAAATCGGCGTTATGGAAACCGTTTTTCCACATTGCCAACAGACTTTTCAACATAAATGCGGTGCAATTAACGATGTTATGTAAACAAGCCACCGTTTCCCATGGCCTTTCCCGGCTCTCCGCGGCGGCTCTGCCGGCCGGGCACACCTGTCCGCCGCAGCCGCACATTTTTGCCTGCCCGCGCCGTCCCGCACCGCGCGCTCCGCCCGCGCCGTCTGCCCGCGCCGCCCGCATCGCACCATCCTGCACCGTCCCGCCCTGCACCGCACCGCGCCCCCCGCACCATCCCGCACTGCGCGCAAAAAGCCCCGGGAGCGTTCGCTCCCGGGGCGGGGTGCTATGGGGCGGCAGTGCCGGCTCACGCGCCGATGAGCTGGCAGTAGCGCATGATGATGGTGGCCGTCTGCGCGCGCGTGGCGCTGCCATTCGGGTCGAGGTAGTCCAGGCCGTTGTCGTGCGCATTGCCCTGGATGAGGCCGTTGCCGACGGCCCAGGACATCGCGGCGTAGGCCCAGTTGGCCACACTGCCGGCATCGGGGAAGGCGCTGATCGGCGCGGCGTTCCCGGTGAATTCCGGCGCGTACTTGACCGTGTACCGGTACAGGAACGTGACCAGCTGCTGGCGCGTGATGGCGGCGTTGGGCGTGAACGTAGTCGCGCTCGTGCCGGAAGTGACGTCGTTGCAGTACGCCCAGGCGACGGCGTTGTAGTACCACGCGCCGGGGGCGACGTCGGTGAACGGCAGGTAGTAGTAGCTGTAGTCGGTCTGATTGCCGGAGAGGTTATAGAGGATCTTCACGATCTGTGCGCGCGTGCAGGCCGTGTCCGGCGAGAACGTGCCCGCGCCGACGCCGCTCATCAGCCTGTTGCGCACGCAGTAGTCGATGCCCTTGTGCGCCCAGTAGTCTGGCCCGGCCACATCGTGCAGGCCGTAGCTCGGGCAGCTCGGGCCGCCGGTGCAGGTGCTCGCGCCCGTGGCGGGAATGGCCTCCGTCCGGGTCTGGCTGCAGACGGTGCAGGTGAAGGTGCGCACGCCGGGCGTGGTCTCGGTCGGGGCGGTGGTCACGGTGCCGCCGTCCCACTTGTGGCCGGCCGCGTCGGTCAGGTTGCGCCGTTCGGTCGCGCCGCAGCCGCTGCAGGTGTAGAGGTCATAGCCGCCGTCCGTGCACGTCGGGGCGACGTTTTTGGTGAACTGGTAGTCGTGCGCGCCCGTGGCGGGGATGGCCTCCGTCCGGGTCTGGCCGCAGACGGTGCAGGTGAAGGTGCGCACGCCGGGGGTGGTCTCAGTCGGGGCGGTGGTCACGGTGCCGCCGTCCCACTTGTGGCCGGCCGCGTCGGTCAGGTTGCGCCGTTCGGTCGCGCCGCAGCCGCTGCAGGTGTAGAGGTCATAGCCGCCGTCCGTGCACGTCGGGTCGACGGTCTTGGTGAACCGGTAGTCGTGCGCGCCCGTGGCGGGAATGGTCTCCGTCCGGGTCTGGTCGCAGCCGCGGCAGGTGAAGGTGCGCACGCCGGGCGTGGTCTCGGTCGGGGCGGTGGTCACGGTGCCGTCGTCCCAGTCGTGCGCGCCGGTGGGCGGGAGCTCTCTGGTCGAGATGACCTCACCGCAGTTGGAGCAGATGGTGTCGACGCGGCCGGCCTCGCCGCAGGTGGCGGGCACGGTGCGCTCCGTCGTGTCGTAGTCGGTGTGCGTGCACGCGCCCTTGTCGCTGACGGTGTAGCCCTGCCACTTGCCGTCCGCGTCGAGCGTCCAGTTCATGGCGGGGTTGTAGTGCACGGTGACGGTGGCGGGCTCAAAGCTGTGCGCTTCCGAGTTGCCCGGCTCGACCGCCGGGGCCGCGCCGTAGCAGCGCACGTCCTTAAGCGCGGTGCAGCCGGTGAAGGCGTTGTAGCCGACGTGCGTCACCGTACCGGGCAGGTCGATGTCGGCCAGCGCGGTGCAGCCGCGGAAGCAGTCCTCGGGGATGGTGCTCACGCCTGCGGGAATGGTCACATCCGTCAGCGCGGTGCAGCCGGTGAAGGCGGCCTTGTCGATGGCGGTCACGGTCTCGGGGATGGGCGCTGCGGTGAGCGCCTTGCAGCTTTCAAACGCGAGATCGCCGATGGCGGTCACGGTGCCGGCGTATTTGACGTTCAGCAGCTTCGTGCAGTCGGCAAAGCACTTGCCGGGCACGGCCGTGATGGCGGCGGGCAGAGTGGTGTTCGTGAGGCTGGCGCAGGAGTCGAACGCGCCGCGGCCGAGGCTCTGCAGCCCGTCGGGCAGCGTGACGGCGGTCAGCCCGTTGCCCGCGAGACCAAAGTCGCCGATCCCGGTCACGCCCTTGGGGATGGACAGACCCGTGAGCTTGGAGCACATGGCGATGCCGTAGCGGCCGATGCTCGTCACGCTCTCCGGCAGCGTGACCTGCGTGGCGGCCGGCAGGAAGAACAGCGCGTAGTTGCTCACGTTCGTGACGCCGTCTTTGATGACGACCTTTTTCAGCTCGCCCTCCAGCTTGAAGTTGCCGAAGCTCGTGAGCATACCCAGCGCTTCATAGTTCCACCACGGTGCGAGGTTGCCGTTGGGGAAATCAAAGTCGGGCATGGCGCCGCTGCCGGTGATGGTGAGCGTTTTGCTCGTGAACGTGGATGTGACCTTCCAGTGCAGGCAGTTGTTCACACCGAAGTCGCCCTCTGTGGCTGCGGTCGTAAAGCTGCTGATGATGGCCTCCGTGTCGAGATCCGGAATCTCAAACTCCTCCTTGAGCTGCTCGATCTTCTCCTTGATGATCTTCTCGGCGATCTCCTTTTTCAGATCGTCGATTTTGCCGGCCGATGCGTTCACGGTCAGGCCGGAGAACAGCCCCACGACCAGAACGAGACACAGCGCCAGCGAGAGCACGCGCTTTTTCATCCTTTGTCCTCCTTTGTTGTGATGTATGTGTACAACCGTAATACCTATCTGTCGAAAATATACCATATGCCTGGGAAAGCGTGCAATGGGGATCGCCGAAAAAACGTTTTGAGTGTTACATTTTGTTGCATTTGTGTAAACAAAATGTGCATTTTTTCGCGCCCAAGCGCGCACGACCCGTTGCAAAAGCGGGGCGCGTCCTGTATACTGACCGTGTAGACATTGTTACCGGAGTGTCCATTTCGGAGGGAGGAACCATATGAAAAAACGAGTGTTGTCGCTGCTGCTGTGCTTTGTGCTCGCGGCCGGATTGCTGAGCGTGTGCGCCCCGCCGGCGCAGGCGGGCACGATCGCGGGCGTGGTTGAGCAGTTTCTCAACCAGCCGGATCAGATCAAAAAGCTCTTCGGCAAAGAAGTCGCCCATGGCGATTGCGGCCCTGCCGAGAACGAGGCCAGCGTACATTATAAAATTTACGAGGTCACGAACCCCACCGTCGTGCAGGACAACCCCCTCCTGCAGCAGATCTGGCAGGAGCACGACTACCGCGAGGACGCGCAGTATTACGGCGTGTACATCTTCGGCAACGGCCCGATGGCGGACTATGGGGTCACGGGTCAGAAAGCCCCCTGGTTGCGTGATGTCGAGGGCGTAGATTTAGATGCCGGGGAAACCATCGGCGAGGACTATCTCGTCCTGGCCTACATCGCCGGTGCGACGGATGAGGAGTGGAACGGCCGCACGGAGCACTACACCGGTGTGCCGAACGTCGGCGACCGCGCCTTCAAGGACTGCAACTATCTCACCTGCGTCTACCTGAACGACGACATCACCACCATCGGCGACCATGCGTTTTATACCGACGAGTACCTCTCGGCCATCAACATGCCGCGCAAGCTCGAGCTCATCGACAAGTACGCCTTCTACGGCTGCGACACGCTCACCTTCGTGCGCGCGCGCGCCTGCAGCCGCCTCAAGCGCATCGAGGACCACGCGTTTTACAGCTGCACCATGCTCGCCGAGCTGCGCCTGCCGGACTGCCTGACGTATATCGGCCCGTGGGCCTTCGCGTGGGACCGCATCCTCGGTCAGGAGGACACGACGCTCGGCCTGCCATCGAGCCTGCAGACGATCGGCAAGGGCGCGTTCGCGTTCGTCAACCACCACAAGAAGCTCAACATCCCCTCGCAGGTCACGAGCATCGGCGACTACGCCTTTCTGTGCGATTATTATATGGAGGAGCTCACCTTCAGCCCCGGAGACAAGAAGCTCACCATCGGTGTGGCCGCGTTTGCCGGCGATAACCACATGAAGTCCGTCGACCTCTCCAACCGCGTCGCGCAGATCGACCGCTGCGCCTTTGCCGGCTGCGAGCTGCTCGAGGAGGCTTACTTCGGCGACAAGATCGACACAATCGAGGGCCGCGCCTTCACCAGTGTGGACGCCGCGCTGCAGCTCGCCATCAAGGCTGCCCTCAACAGGATTCTCGACCCGGACAATCCGGATGGGAACGAAGAGATTGCGGGCGACATCAGCTCCGGCCTGACCCAGATCGCAAAGGTCACGCAGCTCAAGCGCGCCGTCTTCAAAAACAACCCCGCCAAGAGCATCTACGGCGCGGCGGACTCCAACCGTTCCTTCCCGGATGACTGCGTGGTCTATTACACGCAGGGCAGCTACACCTGGGCCGCCGAGCTCAAGAACGACGGCACGTGGCAGGGCTACAAGACCGGTCTCTGGCACGGCGACCACATCGCCCAGTTCGCCGACACGGTCGTCGCCCCCACCTGCACCAAGCAGGGCTACACGCACCACGCCTGCACGGTGAAGGGCTGCACCTATGCCCCTGTGGACGACACCTATGTCGCCGCCACCGACCACACCTGGGTGACGCAGACCTACCCGGCCTCCTGCACCGAGCAGGGTACGGTGTTTTACAAGTGCTCGGCCTGCGGCGCGACCCGCACCGAGAAGATCGCCGCGCTCGGCCATGACCTGAGCCGCTGCGATCTGCTCCCGGACGCCACCTGCACGAAGCCCGGCCGCGTCGTCGGCACGTGCGCGCGCTGCGGCGTGAAGATCGACGAGGTCATCCCCGCCAAGGGCCATGACTACAGCTATGCCGACGTGCACACCGACCCGACCTGCACCGAGCCCGGCCACTACAAGGGCACGTGCCCGCGCTGCGGCAAAGATTATAACGATACCATCCCCGCCCTCGGCCACGACTGGGGCGAGTGGGTCGTCACGCAGGAGCCGACGTACACGACCACCGGCTACCGCTATCACATCTGCGCGCGCTGCAACACGCGCGTGGGCGAGGACATCCCGAAGCTGCGGGACCATACCTGGGATTCCGGCATCGTGACCACGAAACCGGACTGCATTCATGCTGGTGTCCGCACCTATACTTGCACGGACTGCGGCGCGACGAAGACGGAGACAATCCCTGCAACGGGTGAACATACGTTTGTTGCCAAGGAGATTCCGGCCACTTGCACGACGGGCGGTTATATCCTGTGCACATGTAGTGTCTGCGGCACGACACAGCGATATGACGCTTCAGAACCGCTGGGACACAAATGGAACAGCGGGACAGTGACAACGAAGCCGACAGAAGATATGGCAGGTGTCCGCACCTATACCTGTACTGTGTGCGGGGATACCAAAACGGAGACGATTCCGGCGACCGGTGTGCATATGCATACTTGGCAGCTGACAAAGCGTGCTCCTGCAACTTGCACGGAAGATGGTTATGACCTGTATACATGTGCAAAATGCGGAGCTGTAGAACACCGCAATGAAGTGGCGGCGTTTGGCCATAAGATGAATGCAGGAGAGGTCGTTATTAAGCCGACTGCAACAACATCCGGGGTTCGAGTTTATACTTGTTCCGTCTGTGGAGAGACAAAGGCAGAAACCATTCCGGCTACCGGTTTGCCGTCTGTCTGCCCCGGCGGGCCGACCTGCCCGGGCTACGCCTTCCGCGATATGCCCGCGCCGGACTCCTGGGCGCACGCGGGGCTGGATTACTGCATCTACAGCGGCTATATCAACGGCCTTTCGGCCACGACTGTCGACCCGAGCGGCACGTGCACGCGCGCACAGCTCGTGTGCATCCTCTACCGCATCCAGGGCGAGCCGAAGGTCGTCGAGGGCTATGAGCTGGCCAAGCTCCGTGCCCCGTTTGACGATGTGCCGCGCGGCCAGTGGTATACCAACGCCATCTTGTGGGCGAAGCTCACGGGCATTGTCAACGGCACGAGCGCCACGACGTTTGACCCCAGCGGCCAGATCACGCGCGAGCAGCTCGCCGCCATCCTGTACCGGTACACGGCCAAGTACGCGCCGGACGCCACCGGCAACGCCGCCTCGCTCGCCGCCTACCCCGACGCCGGCAGCGTGTCGGCCTATGCCCGCGACGCGATGGCCTGGGCCGTCGGCAACGGCCTTATCAAGGGCCTTCCGCACGACAAGACGGACTATCTCGAACCCGGCGGCAGCACCACGCGCGCGCAGGTCGCAACCATCCTCATGCGCTATAAGCAGGCCACGGCCTGAGCGCAGACACAGCACGCAAAAGTCCCGGAAGCGTTTTCGCTTCCGGGACTTCTTTCCTTCACGCGGTTTACATAACTATTTTTCAGTGAAAGGCACGACAGCGACTGATTGCAGCGAAACCGGCGCTAAGTTTACATAACGCTTAACCCTTCCGCCCGCGCAGCATGGCCGCGATCGTCACAGCGCTGTAGCCGCTCTGCTCCCAGAGGTCGTTGGGCACGGTGCCGCCGTTGCGCAGGATGAGCGTGATCTGCCGCCGCGCCTCACTGCGCGCGGCCTTGTCCGCTGCTTCCTGCGCGGCCTTTTCCTCCTTGGCCTTCTTGTCGGCGGCGGCCTTGCGGTCGGCCGCGTCTTTGGCCTGCTGCTGCAGCTTGCTGTCCGCGCGGTCGTAGTCCGCGTCGTCCATGTCGAGCAGCGCGGCGATCTGCGCCTTCGTCACGCCATCGCGGCTGTCGGCCGCGTCGAGCATCGCGTCGATCGCGCTCAGGCGCGTCTTGCGTTCGCCGTTGTAGCGCTCGTAGGCGAGCTGCGCCAGCTCCGGCAGCTTGCCCGCGAGCATCGCGCGGTAGTATCCGCCCGCCTGCTGCGCCGCCGCCACGGCCGCCGTCGAGGCCCGTCCGCCCGTCAGCGCGGCCGCCGCGCCGAGGGCGTTGGCCGACGCGAGATCCGCCTGCCGCTCATACTGCTGGCGGTAGGCGGCGTAGAGCTTGTCCGATGCCGGGTCGTAGTCGAATTCCTCGCCGAGCAGCGCGTCGAGCATCTGGTCGATGCGCGCGCGCTGCCCGGTCGTGTCGCGCTCGGTCAGCAGGGACTCTGCCTGGCGGCGGTGCGTGTCGTCGTAGTCCGGCACGTCCTCGAGCGGCAGATACTGCGCGTAGTCGTTCGACTGCGTCACATCGGTCATGCCCTCGCCGCGGATCTTCGCGTTGCGCTGCTGCTCATAGATCGCGGCGGCCGCGTTGTCGCCGCGCTGCGCCGCCCGCTCCATGAGCGCGGCGTAGTCGGTGTCCTTGTCGTATTTGTATTTTGTGGCCATAAGGTCTCCTTTCTTCAGTGCTGCGGTCCGGCGGCGGTCTCCGTGCGCGCGAGCGACAGCAGCCGCCACGCCCCCGTGCCCGTCAGCCGCAGGCGAAAGTGGTCGCACCGGCGCGGCAGCACCGGCAGCGTGACGGAGCGCTTCGCGCCTGCCGCCACGGTCGCCAGCGTGTGCCACACGCCGTCGGAGTCATACTGCACCGCCGCCGTGACACTTGCGCCCGCGTCCGCCTCCAGCCGCAGCTGCACGCGCAGCAGGCGCTTGCAGTCCGGGCTGCCGCTGACGAAATCGCCCGTCTCCAGCATGCTCTCCAGCTGCGCCGTGCTGCCCGTGCCGAAGCGCCAGACGCCGCTCGGATCCTGCGCGTAGAGCGCGCCGTCGTGCCGGGCGAACCCGGATGCGTGAAATGCGTCCTCGCGGCTCCACAGGCCGCTGCGCGTGTCGTATACGAACAGGTGCCAGGCGTTTTGCGGATCGTGCGCCGAGAGATACCAGCGCGTGCCGTCCGTGCCCGCCGCACCGGCCGTGAGCGTGCGCCCGAGCGCGTCGCCGATGCGCACCGGCCGTCCGCCGGAGGTGCGCGCCGGCCCGGCGGGGGAGAGGTAGTAGAGCGTCTCCGCCGCCGTCACGAGCGAGCGGCCGGAGTTTTTCTCCGTGCCGAGCGCCGCCGAGGCGATGAGCTGGAAGTTGTCCGGCTTCGTGCCGTAGAGCCGCCAGAGCCCGTCCGGCTTGAGAAACACCACGCCGCTGCCCGTCGCTGCGCAGCCGGAAAAGTTGCCCGGCGTGCCGACGTCCACGCTCCATGCCGCCGTGGCGATCGTGCCGTTGTCGTCCGCCTCGTACCAGTACCAGCTCAGCGGGTCGCCGAGCTTTGTGCACCAGACGGTGTCCTGCGCGCAGGCCCAGATGCGGTTGGCGTATGTGCATGCGTGCAGCGCCAGGGGCATGCGCCGCGTGACCGTGATGTGCTCGACCGCTCCGACGGCAGAGAACGTGTCGGGGTCGAACACGAGCACCGCGCCCGCGATGGCGCGGATGATGTAGGTGCCGTTGTCCTCCGGCGTGGAAAAGCCGCTGAACGTCACGGCGTCGCCCACGCGAAAGGGCGTGTCGATGCCGCTGGCGGCGACGGAATCGGCGCGCGCGCCGCTGCTGTCGTCCGAGCGCTGGAGCGCCACCGTGCCGCTCCAGCTCGGCTCGGCGCTGCCGAACGTGCCCATATCCGGCCGGTACCAGACCTTGTCCGGCCAGATGAGCACCGTGCCGCCGAGCTCGGCGAACACCTTCGGCCCGTTGACGAGCGTGCAGCCGTCGACGGGCGTGCCGTTAAAATACAGCGTCTGGCCCGTGCACCAGAGCAGTCCGCCGTCGACGGCGAACAGTCCGTTCGCGCTGCCGCCGCCGGTCGGATAGGTCAGCGTGCGGCCCGGCCGCGTGGAAAACAGCGGCGCGTCGGCTGCCGAGCCGTTCGTCATCTCGTAGATGCCGCCCTCCGGGCAGCCCGGCCGGTGGTCGTAGCCGCGAAAGTCGGTCTGTACGCGCCGCGTCACGGGCATGGCGCGTGGAAATGTGGGTAGATGCATTGCCTGCCTCCTTACTGGTTCGTGGTCTGCCCGCTGCGCAGCTCGGCGCGCAGCCGTTCGAGCGCGGCGGGGTTGAAGTTCTCGCGCCCGAGGTTCGTCAGTGTGTACTGCAGCGCCTCCAGCAGCCGGACGATCGTCTCCTCCAGCGCCGTCACGCGCGCGTCGAGCCCCTCAGCGCCGGTGCGCTCCGGCAGCGGGAAATTCAGCGGGGAAAAGTCCGTCATGCCGCGCCGCCTCCATCCCCGTCTCCGCCGCCGCGGTCGGAAATGCCGGCGCGCAGGGGGCGATCGCCCGCATGAGAAACTGCGGCATCGGCGCGCCGAGCGCGCCCGCGTTTTCGGCGATGCTGCCCAGCTCCGTCAGCAGATACCACGCTGTTACGAGCGGGCACAGCAGCACGTCGTAGTCGATGCCCAGCCCCGGCACGCTGCCGAGCAGCACGCGCAGGGCAAAGTCCAGCAGCGCCGCCACGAGCACGCCCGCCACGCTGCCCGCCTTGTGCCACAGGCCCTCGCGGGCGGCGCGGCTGCTCCACGTTCCGGCGCGCAGGGCGGCGGCGCTGCCGGTGGCATAGTCGAGCAGCATGGCCAGAAACCATGCCGCCGCCAGCCAGCCCGTCCAGCCCCAGAAGGCCGTCAGCGCTGCGGCCGCCGTGCAGGCGGCCGCTTTGATCGTTGTGAGTCGGTCCATTTATGTCTCCTTTGCCTGATCGACCATCCGCTGGCACACGATCAGCGTGCGCAGCATGTCCGGCGAGAGATCCAGCTCGCCGCGTTCATTGCCCCGCAGTGCGCCGCGGTCGATGAGCCGCTGCGCATCGCTGCGCGCCCACGCGGGCACGTCGTCGATTTTGTTGTATCGTGTCATGGGTTCTTCCTCCTCTTCGTTCGGGTGTTCCGGCGTCAGCATGGCCAGAAATGCCGTCCACTGCGCCGGGTCATCCACCCACGGCATGGGGCAGCGCTTGCCCGTCACGTCG
>OIZQ01000407.1_pt1 | contig 23797 bp, 20 predicted proteins | sample 1588491 | NCBI WGS metagenome assembly OIZQ01 (sample SAMN03283262) | human gut metagenome | biome: human-associated habitat; material: feces | host: Homo sapiens | place: USA | collected 2013
TCTGATTTCTTTGTTTTTCTGCCCTATTTCTTCTTTGATACGACTAAAACGCCAGTTCTCGCATAACGAGAACTGGCGTTCTTTGACAAGCTGACCAAAAAAGAGATGCACCCTGAAAGGGTGCATCTCTTTTTTGGTGGAGGCGAGGGGAGTCGAACCCCTGTCCGAAAGCGCTTTAACAGGACTTTCTCCGGGCGCAGTTACGATTTAGACATTCCCTCCTCGACGCGGCACGCAACAGACGCGGCGATTCAGTAGAGTCATGATGCGTGGGCGGGGCAACTCTTACCCGCCTCACGGACGCCACCTAAACGACGCCTTCCCCGGCCGGTGGCCGCTCCGGTTCAGACGGTCACTGCGTTAAGCAGCGACGGCAACAGTATTCGTGTTGTCAGTTAATTTTAATTTGCCCGTTGTATGGTGGTCAGGCGCCACCGCCCGCTTATCCGGTCTCCACACCCCCGTCGAAACCAGTACGCCCCCGTATAGCCCGCCCGAGATCGGGCGGGAGAGGGAACTGGGAAGGGAAACCGTTCGTTTCCGATTTACCGCTCCGGCAGCTTCTCCGGCTCGGGATAGTCAACACCCTTGGTGTCCACGCGCACCTTGGCCATGCGCTGATCCTTCTTGGGCTTGTTGGTCATCATGTTGCGGGGCGTGGAAGCGATGGCGTCCACCACATCCATTCCCTCGATGACCATGCCGAAGGCGGCGTATTCACCGTCCAGATGGGGCGCGTCCTTATGCATGATGAAGAACTGGCTGCCGGCGCTGTCGGGGATCATGGTACGGGCCATGCTCAGCACGCCGCGGGTGTGCCGCAGGTCGTTGTTGAATCCGTTGGACTTGAACTCGCCCTTGATGCAGTAGCCGGGGCCGCCGGTGCCGTTGCCCAGCGGGCAGCCGCCCTGGATCATGAAGCCATAGATGCAGCGGTGGAAGATCAGGCCGTCATAGTAGCCGCTGTTGGCCAGAGAGATGAAGTTATACACGCTCTGGGGCGCGATATCGGGGTACAGCTCCGCCTTGATGACGCCGCCGTCCTCCATTTCGATGGTGACAATGGGGTTATTTTCCATAGGATGTTCCTCCTTTGTATACTCAATAGCGTTCCCGGCGGGCGCGATCCATTTCACGCTTGGCGTCCCGCTCGGCGATCGCCTGCCGTTTATCGTAGTTCTTCTTGCCCTTGCAGACGCCCAGTTCCACCTTCACAAGACCGTTCTTGAAGTAGACGCTGAGAGGGATCAGGGCGTAGCCGTCCAGCTTCTGGGCCTCGTGGAGCTTGCGGATCTCCCGCTTGTGCATCAGAAGGCGCTTGGGCCGGTCGGGGTCGCGGTTGAAGATGTTGCCCTTGTCGTAGGGCGAGATGTGCATGTTGTACACCATCAGCTCGCCCTCTTTCGTCACGGCGCAATAGCTGTCCTTCAGGTTCAGCTGTCCGCCCCGGATGGACTTGACCTCGGTGCCCGCCAGCTCGATACCGGCCTCGTACCGCTCCTCCACGAAGTAATCGTGAAAGGCCTTTCGATTCTGCGCCGCCGTCTTGACGCCGCCGCTTTTCGCCATGGCAAGTCCCTCCTTTCACTGGACTGGATACACATTGTAGCACATTTTTTCGTCAGATGCAAGGGGAAAGCCATCGAACGGCGGGGTTACAGCGTGTCGAATTCCTCCCGCGTCAGCAGCAGGTTCAGCGCGTCCAGCAGGCCTGTGGTGGTGAGATGCTCCGGCAATTGCAGCGTTTGCAGCACCGCCGCCCGCTTTGCCGCGCTGTTGGGGCCCATGAGCCCCTTATCCATCAGGTCGGCGCGGGTGATACCGGCGCTGGGCAGCCTGCTCTCCTCCCCCTCGAAGGTGGCGCCGCAGCGGCGCAGCGCCTCCAGCAGCACGGCGGGAGACATGCCCTCCACGCCCAGCTTGCCCTCCTTGCCGCCCTTTTTCTTGCGGCGCTCCTTGCCCGGCACGTCGGGGACATAGGCCTGCTTCACCCGCTCCGGCGGCAGAGCCCCCTTCAGGTGATTGCGGATGACAAAGCCCGCACCGTCCGGGTCGGTCAGCAATATTACGCCCCGCTGTTCCGCCAGACGGCGGAAATAGGACAGCTTCTCCTTGTCGTGGAACACGCCGAAGCCCTCGGTGGTCAGGATCACGGCGTCCACCACCTGAGACAAGGCGTTTTTGTCATAGCGGCCCTCCACGATGATGACCTCACGGATGCGGGGCTTCACCGGACACCTGCCAATTCCATCAGGAACAGCTTCAGCTCCGCCTCGCTGTCCATGCCCCGCTCGCTTTTCATGCGGCGATCCAGCCGCTGGCAGCGGATGACGGCGCTGCTGCACCAGTCGTGATCCACCTTTTTCGCCGCCTGCAGCAGCAGCTTGGCGGGATAGTCGCTGCTCATGCTCCACAGCTGCTTCAGCCAGAAGCGGTCCTTGCCGGTATCCAGCGCCATGCGGGCGGTGTACAGCTTCCGCAGCTCCTTGCCCAGCGCCGCCAGAATGGCGATAGGCTCCGTCTGCATCCGCAGCAGGTCGGCCAGCACACGGGCGGCGTCATCATATTTCCCCGCCGTGACGCAGTTGGTCATGTCAAACACTCGGGCGTCCAGCACCGGGTCGGCCACAGCGTTGATATCGTCGATGGTGATGCGCTCCTGCTTAGCGTAGGCGGCGATCTTCTCGATCTCCGGCACCAGATCCGTCATCAGTGTGCCGCAGGTAAACAGCAGGTGGTCGGCGGCGGAGGAATCGATATCATGCCCCAGCGCCGTAAACCGGCGGCGCAGCCAGTTCACCAACTGGGCGCGCTCCTGCTGGGCAAACTCCACGGCGCAGACATGCTTGTCCAGCGCGGCGCACAGCTTCTTCATCTTGCCGTCCCGCTTGTAGTCCAGCGTGTCATAGATGAAGATCAGCGTACAGTACTCCGGAAAGTCCTCCAGCAGTGCGATCAGGGCGTTCCGCTGGCTCTCGTCCAGCTTGAAAAGATCCATATCCTCCACCGTGACCAGCGTGTGCTGGGCCATCATGGGCATGGCCTCCACCACCTCGGACAGCGCCTGCACCGTCAGGCCCTTGCCGCTGAGGTGATGGTCGTTGAACTCCTCGAACCCCGCCGGGATCAGCAGCTGCCGCACCTGCTGCAAATACCGGGTCCGGAGATACGTCTCCTCGCCGTAAAAGATATAGACATTCTGCATCTGCTCCGCCTTCAGGTCGGCCTTCAGACGGGTAAAGCCCTTATGTTCCGCCATGTTCGTCTCCTCCATGAATGGTGATGGTGCCCTCCCGGTCGGTGCGGCGCACGAGAGCGCCCGCCTCCTCCAAGCGCTCCAGCGTTTCCGGCGCGGGATGGCCGTAGCTGTTGCGGCCCACGCTGATGACGGCGATCTCCGGCCGCGTGGCCGCCAGAAATTCCCGGCAGGAGCTGTATTTGGAGCCGTGATGGCCCACCACCAGCACCTCGATATCCGGGATGGGATATTTTTCGAGCAGCGCCCGCTCGGTGGTATCCTTCATATCGCCGGTGATGAGCACGTCAAAGTCGTGGGCGCTGCCCAGCACGGACAGACCCTGCTCGTTCATGTCACCCTCGCCTATCGGCGGGTACAGCGTCACCACCATGTCGCCCGCTGCCGCCAGCGTGGTGCGGCGCACCCACTCCACCTGAATATCATACTGCTCCGCCGCTTCCAGCAGACGCTCCCGGACGCCGTACTCATCCTCCATGTCCGGCAGGTACAGGGTATCCACCGGTATCCGGGACAGCAGTGTATACAGGCCGTTGGTATGGTCGGCGTGGAAATGGGTGACGGCTACCGCCTTCAGCCGGTGGATTCCCATAGCGGACAGCTGATCCGCCACCACGGTGCCCGCGTCGATATAGCTGTTGGAGCTGCCGCAGTCCACCAGAATGGCCTGTCCCTCGGAATAGAGGGCTACGCTCTCCCCCTGTCCCACGTCCAGCACCGCCACGTTCATGTTGCCCGCACGGTAGACCAGCGTGTTGCTCCAGATGGCCAGCGCCAGCGTCAGCACCGTTGCCAGCAGGGCAATAAGATACTTCCGCTTGCGCCATTTCTTCACCGCGGCGCACAGGCCGAAGCCCAGATATGCCCCCACCATCCACAGCCGCAGATAGTGGTTATCGAAATAGACGGCGTGATACCGCCATCGGGTCAAGACCCACGCGATCCACAGCACCGCATGGATCAGACCATAGGCCGCCCAGCCCAGCACTCTGGCCGCCGGAAGCCACACGAAGCCCGCCAGCACCGTGACAAAGGATGCCATGAAGCCGTACCCCGCCACAGGCACCGCCAGCAGGTTGGCCAGCGGCGACACCAGCGACAGCGTATTGAAATAGTAGGCCACCAGCGGCACGGTGCAGATGGTGGCGCTGAGCGATACCGCCAGATTGGCGCCGGCAAAGGCCAGCACACGCCGCACATGCTTATTCTTCCCCTGATACCAGTCGAAAAACAGGCGGTACAGCTGTCCGGACAGGATCACAATGCCGAAGGTGGCCGCAAAGCTCAGCTGGAAGCTGATGGACGCGGCGGCAAAGGGATTGCCCAGCAAAATCACCAGCAGCGCCATGCCCAGACTGGTAAAGGAGTCGCTGTCCCGGCGGAACAGGGGCGCCAGCAGCAGTGCGATCTGCATGATGCAGGCACGAACCACCGAGGGCGACAACCCCACCATATTCATATAGAACAGCAGCACGCAGATGGTAACACCGCAGAACAGCCGCCGCCGTGACCGGGGCAGCAGCAGAGCCAGCAGCGTCACCAGAAAGGCGCAGTGAAGGCCCGACACCGCGAACAGGTGCGCCAGACCCGCACCCCGCATGACGAGGTAATCCTCGTCGGCAATGTCATATTTGCTGCCGGTCAGCTCGGCAGAGATGATGCCCGCTGTCCGGGGATCGTCCCAGATGGCCCGAATCTTCTCCTGAAAGGCAAGTCCCGCCCGTTGCGGCAGCCACCGCAGGCTGTTGGAGGAACCGGCGGTCACGTCCAGCTCCCCTCTGGCGTACAGCAGGGCGTAAATACCCTTGGAGGTAAAGGTGGTCAGCCGGGTATCCGCCACCTGCGCGGCGTCGTTCCACCGGGCCGTACCGGACACGGTATCGCCCGGCTCCAGCGTCAGCAGCGTTTCATCGCCGTACAGCACCGCTTTGGCAAAGGGATGGCCGTCCAGCCGGATCGTCACCCGCGCGCCGTAGTCCGTTTCCCACGCTTCGCCGCAGACCACGCCGGAGAAGGGCAGCTCCTGTCCGCACTTGTCCAGCACCGGCTGCTGTACCCAATGCTGATAGCCGGTGAAATACAGCAGAGACGCCGCCAGCGACGCGCAGATCAGCGCACGACGGCCTTTGTCTCCCAAACGCTTACGCAGGAAGAACGCCGCAACCGCCAGTGCCAGCAGCACCGCCGCGGCAGGAAGCCACCAGCCGCCCTTCGGCTCCAGTGCCGCCGCCAGCGTACCCACCGCGAAGGAGAACGCCAGGATCGCCAATGTCCGCATGAATGCTCTCCCCTCTCCGCCAGCAAAGTTCCTTTATTATAGCAAATCTTCCGCCCGAGGGCAATACTCACCACAGGACGGAATATTGACAATATCCCCCGCAGGCACTATACTGTTGCTATCTCAACAACAGGAGGTTCCCCGCATGGAAAACAAGCTGCTGGGCAGCAAACTCTTTCTCTACGTGACCGAATTCTTCGCCGGTGTGTCCGTCATGGCGGTGGAGCTGGGCGCCAGCCGGTTGATGGCCCCGTATTTCAGCTCCTCCCAGATCGTGTGGACGGTCATCATCGGCGTTATCATGATCGCCATGGCCATCGGCAACCTGTGGGGCGGCAAGCTGGCGGACAAGACCAATTCGCCGGACAAGCTCTATGGCCGTATTCTGATCGCCGCCATCTGGATCGCCCTGATCCCCTTTGTGGGGCGGTGGCTCATTGCGGGCGTCAGTCTGCTGCTGGCCATGTTCGTGACGAAAAACTTCCTCGTCTGGGCGGCGCTGGCGGCGTGCCTGGTGATCTTCGCCTTCCCCTGCGTGCTGCTGGGCACGGTGACGCCGTCGCTGACCAAGTTCACGGTGGACAATCTGGACGACACCGGCAAGACTGTGGGCAAGCTGAACGCCCTGAACACCATCGGCAGCATCATCGGCACCTTTGTGCCGACCTTCATCACCATTCCCGCCGTGGGCACGGCGGCCACGTTCCTGATCTTCGCCGGGGTGCTGGCGGCTATCGGCATCGTGTACTTTGCCTTCGCCCGGAAGAAAATGCTTAAGGGCATCGTGGCGGCGGTGGTCATCGTGGGGCTGTGCTTCACCTTGCCCACCTACAGCTTCGCCTTCTGGGAGAATGATATCGCGCTGGAGGACGAATCCATCTACAACTATTTGCAGGTGAAGGACAGCGACCGGCAGACCACCCTGTCCACCAACGTGCTGTTCGGCGTGCAGTCCATCCAGCGGAAGGACACGGAGCTGACGGGCATGTACTACGACTACGCGCTGGCGGCGCCCTGCATGGCGGGCATGAACGGCAGCGACAACGACAGCCGCGCCGTCATGATCCTGGGCATGGGCTCCGGCACCTACGCTAGCTATTGCGTGCGGTACTTTCCCGGCGTGACGGTGCAGGGCGCGGAGATCGACAAAAAGATTGCCGATATCGCCACGGAGTATTTCGGCCTGCCGGACAGCGTGGAGGTGGCGGTGGAGGACGGCCGGGCGTACCTGACCGCCTCGGAGAAGCAGTTTGACGTGATCATGGTGGACGCCTATCAGGACATCACCATTCCCTTTCAGCTGTCCAGCGTGGAGTTTTTCACCGAGGTACAGCGGCATCTGAAGCCCGGCGGCGTCATGGTGGTGAACCTGAACATGACCTCCGCGCAGGACGGCTCCATCAACCAGTACCTGTGCGACACCATGTCCAGCGTGTTCGCCCACACCTACACCGTCAACGTGCCCGCCAACACCAATACGGTGGTATTCTGCTCCGATTCCGATGACCTGCGGCAGACCTTTGACGAAAACCGCGTTCTTCTGCAAAACACCAGCTACGCCGCCATGATGGAAACGGTAGCGCGGGATCTGCGGGACTACACCGGCGGGGATCATATCCTGACGGATGACAAGGCCCCGGTGGAGCTGCTGGGCATGCGGGTGCTGGACGAGCTGATCGACGGCCAGCTGAGCTACTATAAAGAGCAGTTCTCCATGGAGGAGATCATCAATATGGTGACGTGAAAGCAAACATAAAACTGGCCGTCCAGCGGACGGCCAGTTTTTCCACTATGGGAAGTTTTACTTCCCGTCGTTCAGCACATCCTCATGCCAGAAGCGACGCAGCTGATCGTAGAAAATGCTGCCGACGCCGCCGAGCAAAAGTATGGCCTGCAAAGGCAGTGTCAGCCAATCGAGGTGATAGTAGGAATTCAGGTTGCCGATGGCGGTCAACCCTTCATGAGAGTCAGGGAGGACAGAACCCCAGATGCTCAGTGCCACCACGCCGATCAGGCCGATGACGCCCGCTGCCGCCAACGCTAACCGCTTTGTGGGCCAATTCTTTCGCCAAGGAGGTGTGGTCGCTGAGGGAGCGGCCTGCGCTGTGGTCTCTCCATTCTCCAGCAGCAGGTAGTCGGTGCTGACGCCGAACAGGCGGCTGAGGGCCACCACGTTCTCCGTGTCCGGCACGGACGCGCCGCTCTCCCACTTGGACAGGGCCTGCCGGGAGACATTGATCTGCGTGGCCAGCTCCTCCTGACTCCAACTGCGGGCCTTGCGCAGGGCTTGCAGCTTTTCTCCAAAGGTCATAGGCGTTTCTCCTTTCCGTTTCTGGTGCTATTCTACCAAAAACGGGATGTAAAGTCCACCTATCAGGGCTTCCAAATCCGCAACTGGAGTTGACATTGAATGTAGAAAATCGCGGTTTTGAATTGTACACCTTTCCAAAATTTTCCCCGTTTTGTTTAAGGGAAGTTTACATATTCCGTACAGAAAAATACCCCTGCCTGTCTACTCGGACAGGCAGGGGTATCCAACAAGGAACCGCTCGGGCCAAACGGCCTGAGCGGTTCCTGTTTGCTTTATTTACCCTTTATTCGGCGCTTTGGGGGTGGTCAGGGGAATCCTCCGCTGCTTCGGCGGGGGACTCGGCTTCACCGGCGGCTTCCTCCGCTTCCTCGGCGATGGCTTCGGCCTGCGCTTCGGCGGCGGGAATCTTCTCCACGACCACCTTGCCGTCATGCAGCGTTACCTTGGCGGTGTCGCCGTACTTCAGCTTGCCCTCCAGCATCTGCTCGGCCACGGCGTCCTCCACGGTGTTCTGGATGGAACGGCGCAGGGGACGTGCGCCATACTCGGCGTCGAAGCCGTCCTTGGCAAGAGCCGCAACCGCGTCCTCGTCGGACACCAGCGTGATGCCCTGCTGGGCCATACGCTTGCCGGTGACGGACAGCATACGGTGGGCGATCTTCACAATGTCCTCCTCCGTCAGCTGGCGGAACACGATGGTCTCGTCGATACGGTTCAGGAACTCCGGCTTGAAGGTGCGCTTCAGCTCGGCCATCACGGCTTCCCTGATACGGGCGAACCGGGCGGCCTCGTTGGCTTCCTTCTGCTTCTCGCTGCCGTCAAAGCCCAGCGGGGCGTTCTCAGCGGCGGTGATGTTCTTGGCGCCCACGTTGGAGGTCATGACGATGACGGTGTTCTTGAAGTCCACCCGGCGACCCTGAGAGTCGGTGACGATGCCGTCCTCCAGAATTTGCAGCAGGATGTTCCACACGTCCTCGTGGGCCTTTTCGATCTCATCGAACAGCACCACGGAATAGGGCTTGCGGCGCACCTTTTCGGTCAGCTGGCCGCCCTCCTCGTGACCCACATAGCCGGGAGGAGAGCCTACCAGACGGGACACGGTGTGACGCTCCATATACTCGGACATGTCGATACGGATCATGGCGTTTTCATCGCCGAACATGGCTTCGGCCAGCGCCTTGCACAGCTCGGTCTTGCCTACGCCGGTGGGGCCCAGGAACAGGAAGGAGCCGATGGGACGCTTGGGGTCCTTCAGACCCACACGGCCACGGCGGATGGCGCGGGCCACGGCGGTGACGGCCTCGTCCTGCCCCACCACACGCTGGTGCAGCGTCTCCTCCAGACGCAGCAGACGCAGGCTCTCGTCCTCCGTCAGACGGTTGACGGGGATGCCCGTCCAGCCGGCCACCACGTTGGCGATGTCGTCGGCGGTGACGGTGCCGCGGTTCTGGCTCAGCTTTCTGCGCCAGTTGTCCCGCTCGATCTCCACCTGATCGGTGTAATTCTTCTCGATATCCCGCAGCTGGGCGGCCTTCTCGTAGTCCTGTGCGGTGATGGCTTCCGCCTTCTCACGGTGCAGGGCGGCGATCTTCTCCTCCAGCGACTTCAGGTCGGGAGAGGCGCTTTCTGCCTTCATACGCACCTGCGAGGCGGCCTCGTCCATCAGGTCGATGGCCTTATCCGGCAGGAAACGGTCGTTGATATACCGGCGGGAGAGGGACACGGCGGCCTCCAGCGCCTCGTCGGTGATGGTCAGCTTGTGGTGAGCCTCGTACTTATCCCGCAGGCCCTTCAGAATGGCCACGGTGTCCTCGGCAGAGGGCTCGCCCACGGTGACGGGCTGGAACCGGCGCTCCAGCGCGGCATCCTTCTCGATGTACTTGCGGTACTCGTTCAGGGTGGTTGCGCCGACGACGCGAATCTCACCACGGCCCAGAGCGGGCTTGATGATGTTGGCGGCGTCCACAGCGCCCTCGGCGCTGCCTGCGCCTACGATGGTGTGGAGCTCGTCGATGAACAGGATCACGTTGCCGTCCTTCTTCACCTCGTCCAGCGCGTTCTTGATACGCTCCTCAAACTCGCCGCGGTACTTGGTGCCGGCCACCATGCCGCTGAGGTCAAGGCTCAGCAGCTTCTTGTTCAGCAGCTCCTCCGGCACGTCGGCACTGGCGATGCGCTGGGCAAGACCCTCGGCGATGGCGGTCTTGCCGACGCCGGGCTCACCGATCAGCACGGGGTTGTTCTTGGTGCGGCGGGACAAAATCTGCACCACACGCTGAATTTCCTTATCGCGGCCGATGACAGGATCCAGCTTGCCCTGACGGGCGGCTTCGGTCAGGTCGCGGGTGAATTCCTCCAGCGTCTTGCCGGTCTTTTTGTTCTCCTTGTTGGGGGTGCTTGTGCCGCTGGTGACGGTGTGGGGCGAGCTCTCGCTGAGCTTCTGCTGCACGCTGGCGTACATCTTCCGGGGATCCACACCCACGGTGCGCAGGATGCGCACGGCCATATTGCTACCCTCACGCAGCAGGCCCATCAACAGATGCTCGGTGCCGATGTACCCGGCGCCCATCCGGTGGGATTCGCCCACAGCCAGCTCGATGACGCTCTTGGCGCGGGGCGTCAGGCCCTGACTGGGCGCGTCGCCGGAGGTGCCCTGTCCCACGTTATGCCGCAGGATACCGGAGATCATCTCGTCGGTGAGGCCGTATTCGGTCAGCACGCGGTGGGCAATGCCCTCTTCCTCCCGCAGCAGACCCAGCAGCAGATGCTCGCAGCCTACGTAATCATGGCCCATATCCTGGGCGGCTTCCTGCGCCAGACGCAGGGATTCCTCAGCACGAGGGGTGAATTTATTCTCATTCATAAATGGTCACATCCTTTTTCCTATTTTGGGTCTTACGCGGAGAGCTTCTTCAGCTCGTCACGCAGACGGGCCGCTTCCTCGTAGTTCTCGCTGTCCACAGCGTTCTTCAGCTGGGTTTCCAGCGCGTTGCGCTCCCGCTCCTTCTGGAGACGGACAGCCTCATCCCGGCCCACCAGTCCGGCGGGCGCGTCAGGGCTTTCGGGGATGCCGGCAGCGGCACGGGCCGCTTCCTCCAGCGGGGCGGGGAACTCGGTCATGCGGTTGGACAGCATACCGAAATCCTCCAGCAGCGAGAAGGGATCAAAGAAGCTGCGGCGGAAGGGACGGAAGCTCTGCTCCAGACGGCTGGTATAGCCCAGCTCCGCCGCGCAGTCGGGACACAGATGCACCTGTGTCACTCTGCCGTTGATATTGCTCTGATAATAGAAGGTGGCTTCGTTACGGCCACAGCGTTCGCATTTCATAAATCATAACCTCCTTTGGAAAAATCAAACCAAATGGATCAATACCTGCTTGAAGATATCGCTGCGCAGCATGTCGCGGCAGCTTTTGTCCACTCGGTGCAGCGCCCGGTCGCCGGTTCCGGCCAGCAGAGACCGTCCCGCCTCGGCGGAAATGGCTTCGCTGTCCACCAGATTCTGCACGATGGCCCGTGCACTGGCGGCGTCCAGCTCGTCGCCGATGGAGTTGATGACGTGCATCAGCAGCGTTTTGCGGTCTGTCCGCACCCGCGTGATGCGGATGTAGCCGTTGCCGCCCCGGCGACTTTCCACAATGTAGCCGTGCTCCGGAGAGAAGCGGGTGGACATGACGTAGTTGATCTGGCTGGGCACGCAGTTGAACCGCTGGGCCAGATCGCTGCGCTGCAGCTCCAGCACACCGTCCGTTTCATCCAATGCCGATTGGATAAAGCCGGCGATCACGTCCGAGATACCCATATGCAAGACCTCCTTGTTTGACTTTGCCTTTCTTTGACCTTTGAGCATATGATACACCTGCCCGCCTACAATGTCAATAGACAAATTTGACTTTCTTTGACTTTTTCTGTAAACAATCTGTGAACGGCCTGCGCAACCTGAAGTTGCGCCCCAAAACGGAAGAAAACGGAAAATGCAAGTTGAAATTGCTGTACAAGAGAGGGTGGGGTAGGGTATAATAGAAATGTATAGAGCCGATGTTCACGATGGCCGCCCGTATACGGACAGTGTACAGCAAATGGCGTGTAGGGGCGGACGACTCTGTCCGCCCTGATGATGACCGCACCATTTCCGATAGGGCCGACAGAGTCGTCGGCCCCTACAAAGGCGCTATCGATGACGTGCCGATTCAGGCGGCGGGGTGTGGTCACCCCGCCCTACGGAACGGTCACCGATAGAATTTCGTAGGGCGCGATGATCCTGTTGCGGTGCCCAAAATTTCTACGCTGCCTTACGGCGGGCGCTTGAAATTTTGACCGCTGCCACTCGCTCACCTCGCTGTATCTGCCACTGGCAGCGCTCGGATCGCTCCCCTCATCGCGCCGCCGTACAGCGATTCATCTTCTACCGTTGCAACGCATGAGCGGCAGCGGCGCAAAACGAAAGTCAATACGTCATACGCAACGATAATAACCATTTCCCGCGAACGCGTGGTATAAGGTATCACATTTGTAAAGGACATAGCGTGCGCGGATTCTTAAACCGCAGGTTTAAGCGGCCCTTTTGGACACTTTTGGGGCCGTGGCCAAAAGTGTCTCGCCCCGCAGGGCGAAACTTTCCTCGCGCCGCAGGTGCGAAACACCCTCAAACACCGAAAGGAGAACCCTATGAACACCAACTGGAATGATCCCAATTTTCAGGGCTTCCGGGGTCAGAATCCCTTCCACCGGGAGGGCCATACCCCCAAGCCCCGTAAGGCCGTCGGCACCCCCTTTGGCCGCACGGTGCTGAATCTGGCGGTGACGCTGGTCTTCGCGGCAGTTTACTTCTACATCGTCCTGCCGCCCATTAACCTGAAAGCGCCGGAATTCTACGTGTTCGCGCTGCTGGTATGCGGCGTGTACGGCCTGTGCGCCGTGATGACCTCCGGCTTTCAGGGGGATGGCGTAAAGGGCTACTTCAAATTCCTGAAAAAGCAGTGTCTCATCCCGTTGGCGCTGGCAATTTTGCTGGTGGTCACGGCGCTGATCGGCAGCGCGGTGGGCTGGCAGGTGTTCCGGGCAGGCAGCTACCGTGATCTGCTGACGGTGGAAAGCGGCGACTTCGCCACCGAGGTGGAGGAGATCTCCTTTGACCAGATCCCCATGCTGGACAAGGACTCCGCCGCCAAGCTGGGCAACCGCAAGCTGGGCGAGCTGGCGGACATGGTGTCCCAGTTCGAGGTGGCCGACAACTACACCCAGATCAACTACAAGGGCCGCCCCGTCCGCGTCACCACCCTGCAATACGGCGACATCATCAAGTGGCTGAATAACCGTTCCGCCGGTCTGCCCGCCTATCTCATCATCGACATGGTGACACAGAATGTGGAGGTGGTGCGGCTGGAGGAGGGCATCCGCTATACGCCCGCCGAGCATTTCGGCCGCAATCTGTACCGCTATCTCCGGTTCCACTATCCCACCTATCTCTTTGACGAGCCCGCCTTCGAGATCGACGAGGAGGGATGCCCGTGGTGGGTCTGTCCACGCATTGACCGCACCATCGGTCTGTTCGGCGGCACGGATATCACCGGCGCGGCGCTGGTGAACGCCGTCACCGGCGAGACGGTGTATTATGATGTGGCGGATATCCCCACATGGGTAGACCATGTTTATACCGCCGATCTTATCATCCAGCAGTACGACTATCACGGCACCTATATCAACGGCTTTTGGAACTCCCTGTTCGGACAGCGGGAGGTGACCGTCACTACAGAGGGGTATAACTACATCGCCATCGGCGACGATGTATATATGTATACCGGCATTACCTCCGTGGTGTCCGACGAGTCCAACGTGGGCTTCATTCTGTCCAACCAGCGCACCAAGGAGACGCGGTTCTACGCCGTAGCCGGCGCGGAGGAGTACTCCGCCATGGAGTCCGCCCAGGGTCAGGTGCAGCAGATGAAGTACACCGCCACCTTCCCGCTGCTGCTGAACGTGGCGGAGCAGCCCACCTATTTCATGGCGCTGAAGGACGCGGCGGGACTGGTGAAGATGTACGCCATGGTCAACGTCAGCCAGTACCAGATCGTGGCCACCGGCGGCACCGTGGCGGAGTGTGAGAGCAACTACCGGCAGATGCTGCTGAACGCCAACCTTATTCAGCCGGAGGACAGCGCCTTGCCGGACGATCAGCTTGCGCTGACCGACGCCCACACCGGAGCCGTCACCGATATCCGCAGCGCCGTCATGGACGGGAACACGTGGTACTATCTGTGCATCGACGGCGTGTGGTACAGCGGAAAGGCCGCGGACACACCGGAGCTGATACTGCTGAACGTGGGTGATGTGGTGACGGTGCGCTGCTACGCGGCGGCAGGCGGGATCGCCCAGCCGATCTACAGCATCGAATCCAGCGCGGATCAGTCGTCTCCCGTGCCGGACGGCGTGGAGGATACACCGGAGGATGCTGCGTAAATGATAAAACCGGGCCCGATGGGCCCGGTTTTTGATATGTTTGATGTTGGGGAGTTTCGCGCCCCGGCGCGACCTACTTTTGTCAACAGTGACAAAAGTAGGCAAAAACACCGGAAGGAACCTCCGGTTCCTTCACCTCCCGGCGCGCTATGCGTTGTGCGGAGGTAGGAGTGCATACCTCACGTTTGCGTAAGTATTTTCTTTTCGTTTCGTTAAAAGGATCGTCTCAGCTCCGGCGCCGCTGCCGCTGATGCCTACGCCGAACAACGCTGTTGGTTCTACCGTTGATAACATCAGCGGCAGCGGCGCAGGAAGAAAGTTGATACGTCATACGCAACGAAATTAGCCGTGTTCTGCGAACGCGTGGTATAAGGCTGTAAATTTGTAATAGGAACAGCGTGCGCGGATTCTTAAACCGCAGGTTTAAGTGGCGTTTTTGAGTACTTTTGCCGCCACGGGCAAAAGTACCTCGTCCCCGAGGGGACGAAATTCCCTTTTACACCACCTGAAACACAAAAAACTTCAGATAATTCGTCTCCTCCACGCCCCAGAGGATGGGGTGGTCGGCGCACTGCTGGCGGGCTTCGATCTGCCGCAGCTGCACCCCCGCGTCACGGGCGGCGCTGTGGAGCATCTTGATAAACAGCTCCTCCGTGGCGAAGTGGCTGCACGAGCAGGTGGCGAGATACCCGCCACGGGGCAGCAGCTTCATGGCCCGGTAGTTGATCTCCTTATAGCCGGTCATGGCGTTGTGCACCGTCTTGCGGCTTTTGGTGAAGGCGGGGGGATCGAGGATGATGAAATCGTACTTTCTGGGCTGTTTTTCCAGCTCCGGAAGCAGGTCGAACACGTTGGCGGCCACACAGTCCATCACGCCGTCCAGCCCGTTGCGGCGGGCGTTCTCCGCCGCGCACTGCACGGCGAACTCCGACACGTCCACGGCGGTGACGTGGGCCGCGCCGCCCCTGGCGGCGTTCAGGGCGAAGCTGCCGGTATGGGTGAAGCAGTCCAGCACCGTCTTGCCCTTTGCCAGCTTGGCCACGGCGAGACGGTTATATTTCTGATCCAGGAAGAAGCCGGTCTTCTGGCCGTTTTCAAAGTCCACGGTGTAGATGATACCGTTTTCCGTAATGTCCACGCAGGTCTTCTCCGGCGGCATCTCGCCGGGCAGCAGGTACCAGCCCTTGTTCTGCGCCATGCCTTCCCGCTCCCGCAGGGCCACATCGTTGCGCTCGTAGATGCCCCGGATGTCCTGGCCATCCTCCCGCAGCACCTTTACCAGCAGGGGAAACAGCCGGTCCTTGATGCGCTCCATGCCCAGGCTCAGGGTCTGGGTCACCAGCACGCTCTCGAACCGATCCACCGTCAGGCCGGGGAACAGGTCGGCCTCGCCGAAGATGACGCGGCAGCAGCGGCTGTCGGTCTCGCCCATGACGGTCTTGCGGTAGTCCCAGGCGTAGCGGACGCGGCGCTCCCAGAAGGCGTCGGAAAAGTCGTCGTTGGCGTTGCGGCTGAGAAGCCGCACGCGAATTTTGGAGTGGCTGTTGTAGAAGCCGCAGCCCAGCCAACTGCCCCGGCGGCTTACCACGTCCACCAGCGCGCCGTCCTCCGGCGTGCCGTCGACGGCGGTCACCTCGCCCTCGTAGACCCACGGGTGCCCGCCTGTCAGGGCGGCTTCCCCCTTGGGGGTGATGGTGATCTTGGGATAGGGACGCAGTGCTTTCATGGCGGTTCTCTCCTGTCGTGTGATGTGAATAATAATGGATTATAGCACATTCTTTTCCTCTGCGCTACATATATATGAGGGAGAAATGCGGAAAGGGGAATCGCCATGCCCAACATTTATCTTTCGCCAAGTACACAGGAATATAATCCGTACATCACCGGCTCCGGCAGCGAGGAATACTGGATGAACCAAATCGCCGACGCCATGGAGCCGTATCTGCGGGCCAACACCATCCGCTTTACCCGCAACACGCCGGATATGACCGCCGCGTCCTCCATCGCGCAGGCGGCGCGGGGCAGCTACGACTTTTATCTGGCGCTGCACTCCAATGCCAGCGGCGACGGCTCCACCGAGGGACGGCAGCGGGGCATCATCGCCTTTTACTATCCCACCAGCGCCAACGGCAGGCGGGCGGCCAACATCTTCGTGGAGAACCTGAAGGAAATTTACCCGCTGCCCTCGCTGGTGACGGCCCGCGCCACCACGGCACTGGGCGAGGTGCGGCAGCCCAAGCCGCCGTCGGTGCTGCTGGAGATCGGCTACCACGACAACACCGCCGACGCGGTGTGGATACAGGACAACGTGCAGAACATCGCGGAAAACCTGTCCCGGTCGCTGGCAGAGTACTTCGCCCTGCCCTTTATCTATCCCATGACGCCCCGAACGGGCACGGTGGTCACGGAGCGGGACGCCCTGAACGTGCGGGCCTATCCGGCCATGAGCGGGCAGGTGGTGGGCAGCGTGCCACATGAGGCGCAGCTGACGGTGTACGGCCAGACAGACGGCTGGTACAGCATGGGCTACGGGAATCTGGCGGGGTACGTCCGGTCGGAATACGTAAGGCTATAGGCACATTCGACAAAATGTTTTTCCCGTGCGGACAAATTTTTCACAACAGTATGTTTTTCTTCTTGACAGTTTACCGTAATGAGGGTAGAATTATGAAGGATTATTATCGGGCGATATAGGGGTTTCGTTCGATTGTTTTCTATGGGCAGTCATCGTCCCACTGGACGGAGACAAACGCCCGGATACACCATTTTTACAGGAGGAAACCATGATCAAAATCGTATACGCGGCGATAATGGTCGTTGTTGCGTTTGTTCTTGGCCTCCTCACTTGTATTCTGATCCAACGGCAGAAGCAGAAGCGTGACCAGGGCAAGATTCAGGATGCCGAACAGGAAGCGCTGCGCATCGTCAACGAAGCCATCAAGAATGGCGAGAGTAAGAAACGCGAAGCATTGGTGGAAGCGAAGGAGGAGATCCTGCGCTCCAGAAACGAATACGAGAAGGAAGTCAAGGAACGCCGCGCCGACCTGCAGAAGCAGGAGCGCCGTTTGCAGCAGAAGGAAGAAAACCTCGATCACAAGACCGAGCAGATCGAGAAAAAGGAAGAAGCGCTGGCTGCCAAGCATGCCGCCGCTGACCGCGAGCAGGAGGAGATCAAGCTCATCAAGCGCAGCCAGACGGAAATGCTGGAGCGCATCTCCGGCTTTACCGCTGAGGAAGCCAAGCAGTACCTGATCGCGCAGGTGGAGTCTGAGGTTACCCACGAGACTGCCCTGAAGATCAAGGAGATCGAAGCCCGCGCCAAGGAAGAAGCCGACACCCGCGCCCGTGAGATCGTGGCCACCGCTATCCAGCGCTGCGCCGCCGACCATGTGGCCGAGATCACCGTCAGTGTGGTACCCCTGCCCAATGACGAGATGAAGGGCCGCATCATCGGCCGCGAGGGCCGCAACATCCGCGCCATCGAGACGCTGACCGGCGCAGACCTGATCATCGACGATACGCCTGAAGCCATCACGGTGTCCTGCTTCGAGCCGGTACGCCGCGAGGTGGCGCGCCTTGCGCTGGAAAAGCTGATCGCCGACGGCCGCATCCATCCCACCCATATCGAGGAGATGGTGGAGAAGGCCAAGCGGGAGGTGGATGCCGTCATCCGCTCCGAGGGCGAACGCGCTGTGCTGGAGACCGGCGTCCGCGGCCTGCACCCCGAATTGCAGAAGCTGCTGGGCCGTCTCCACTACCGTACCAGCTACGGTCAGAACGTGCTGCAGCACTCTATCGAGGTGTCCCATATCGCCGGCATGATGGCCGCCGAGCTTGGCGCCGATGTTCACGCCGCCAAGCGGGCAGGCCTGCTGCACGATATCGGCAAGGCGCTGGATCACGAGTTTGAGGGCACCCATGTGTCTCTGGGCGTGGAGTATGCCCGGAAGTACAAGGAGAAGGAAGAGATCGTCCACGCCATTCAGGCTCATCACGGCGACGTGGAGTGCAAGACGCTGGTGGCCTGCCTGGTGCAGGCGGCTGACGCTATCTCTGCCGCCCGTCCCGGCGCACGCCGCGAAAACCTTGAGAATTACATCAAGCGTTTGCAGAAGCTGGAGGAGATCACCAGCTCCTATCCCGGCGTGGAGAAAAGCTATGCCATTCAGGCGGGCCGCGAGGTGCGCGTGATGGTGAAGCCGGAGCAGGTCAACGAGGATCAGATGGTCATTCTGGCCCGCGAGCTTGCCAAGCGCATCGAAAACGAGCTGGAGTACCCCGGCCAGATCAAGGTTCACGTGCTACGTGAGACCAAGGTCGTGGAATACGCAAAATAAAAACAAAGCTGTGCGACACCCTACCCCGGGGTGCCGCACAGTCGCATCTTGGGAGGGTTTTTTATGAAACGAAAGCTTTTCGCCCTGTTGCTGGCGCTTTGTATGCTGCTGACCGCCTGCGGCCAGCAGCCCGGCGATCCCCCGGCGGAAAACGGCCAGACGCAGACGAATCAGGGGCAGGAGGAGCAGACCGCGCCGCCGGACGACGGATTTTCCACCTCCGTCAGCGGACGGGTGGAGGATCCGGAGGGACTGGTGACGGAGACGCAGAAGCAGCTGATGACCCGGCTGCTGACCGACTGGTACACCGATATCGCCCTGTTTGACGAGCCTCAGCTGACGGCGTTGTTTTCCGATGAGGAGGACGCCGCCATGCATCAGGCGTCCATCCGCACCCTGAACGCCATCCGAGCCCGGGCGCTGATCGACCTGCGGATGAAGGACGTGGACTATGTGCTGACCGTCACCAAGGCGGAGCCCTCCACCGAGGAGGACGCCGTGGAGGGGCAGATACATATCGAGGCCGACGAGTCGGCGGTGATGCACTTTGCCGCCACGCCGGAGGTGGACAGCAAGCTCTATGACGTGCCCCACATCTTCGAGCTGGTGCCGGAGGGGGACGGCTGGCTCATCAAGCACCACGAGGCCGACGACAACCCCTATTTCAGCCTGACCTATCAGGAGGGCAAGGAGGAGGACGGACGGCTCCAGCAGCTGCTGCGTGCCATCGAGCGGCGGCAGCTCCAGCGGCAGGAGACGGTGCAGGTGACGCTGACGTGCGACCATCCCTATGACCGGGCGGCGGCGGAGCAGTACATGCGGCAGTACGACCACCAGCGCAGCAGCGCGTGGCATGCCTATGACGACGTGGGCGGCAACTGCATGAACTTCGGCTCACAGGTGCTGCTGGCAGGCGGTATTCCCATGGACGAGCAGGGCGGCAGCAAGTGGTACTGGTACGGCCAGAACAGCCTTGACCTGTCGTGGATCAACGTGGGCCGGTTCTACAGCTATGCCCGTGAGAACGAGGGCTACGGTCTGGTGGCGGACACCGAGGCCAACTACTACACCGGCGAGGTGGGGGATATCCTGATCCTTGGTCCTGACGGCGGACACAACCACACCACCGTGATCTCCGGCATCATCCGGGACGAGGCGGGTCAGACGGTGGACTATCTGCTGTGCTCCAACACCACCAATTATACGGACTTCCCCGCAGGCGCGTATTATTACACCAGCCAGCGGCTCATTAAAATTTACGGGTGGAACGAAAGCGCCCCTGACGGGGCGCAGTGAAGAGCTTCGGTGTGCCGCCGATGGCGGCATGGATCGAATTGTGGGAACACATCATCCAAAGTCTCCCCTGTGTAAGGAGAGGTGGCAGCTACGGCGGCATAGCCGCCGAGATCGTGGCTAAAAACATGCCACCGGCATGTTTTCTTAACGCCCCGACGGAGGGGTTGTCCGGTAACCGACAATCCCCCAGTTTCGCTTCGCTCGACAGCCCCCTTTACACAAGGGGGCCTTTGGTGCGTGCTGCTTCTGCAAACACCCCATATGCAAAATAAGGGAGCGCTCTTGCGCTCCCTCTTTTTTTGTGGCATAATAGCAACGAATGAAGAAACCGTGAAAAGGAGGACACCATGCTGTATCACATTCTTGCCATCGGCGACGTGACCAGCGAGGACGGCCTGAAGCACCTGCGCCGCCATCTATCGCCGCTGAAGAAGCTGAAAAGCATTGATTTTACCGTGGTCAACGGAGAGAATATCTCCGGCACCGGCCTGACTCCCGCTCAGGCGGACGAGCTGTTTGCCGCCGGAGCCGACGTGATCACCCTGGGCAACCACACCTTTGGCCGGGTGCAGATCGCCGACTATCTGGAGGACAACCGCTACATCCTGCGGCCCGCCAACTTCTCCGGCCGGATGCCGGGTCGCGGCTGCGGCGTGTATGACTGCGGCAAGCTGCGCATCGCCGTCATGACGCTGATCGGCCGATGCGATCTGGACTGGAAGGCCGCCGACCCCTTTACCACGGCGGACAAGCTACTGCGGGAGCTGAACGAGACGGAGAAGCCTACCTTTACCCTGCTGGACTTCCACGCCCAGGCCACCAGCGAGAAGCTGGCGCTGGGCTACTATCTGGATGGCCGCATCAGCGCCATGTGGGGCACCCATACCCACGTGCCCACCGCCGACGAGCGGGTGATGCCCAAGGGCACCGGCTACATCACCGATCTGGGCATGACCGGGGCCATCGAGTCGGTGCTGGGCATTCCGCCGGAGCAGTCCATCGAGTCGTTTCTGGGGGGACTGGCGGGACGCTACCGCTTTGCCGACGGCCCCTGCAAAGCCCAGGGCTGCATTTTTACACTGGACAGCGATACCGGACTGTGCACAGCCGTGGAGCGTGTGGATATCCGGTGAACCGTAAAAGCAATCAATCGTAAAGGAGATCATCACCATGTCTGTTGAAAAAGTAAGAGCTTATCTGGAACCCTACGGCGTCACTGACCGTATTCGTGAATTTGACGTGTCCAGCGCCACGGTGGAGCTGGCCGCGCTGGCCGTTGGCGTGGAGGGCGCCCGCATTGCCAAGACCCTCAGCTTCAAGGTGGGGGAGGATCCCATCCTGATCGTGGCTGCCGGTGACGCCAAGGTGGACAACAGCAAATATAAGCACTTCTTCGGCGCCAAGGCCAAGATGCTGACCGCCGAGGAGGCGGTGGAGCGCATCGGCCACGCCGTGGGCGGCGTGTGCCCCTTTGCCCTGCCGGACGACGTCAAGACCTATCTGGACGTGTCCTTGAAGCGGTTCGAGACGGTGTTCCCCGCTGTGGGCAGCGCCGCCAGCGCCATCGAGCTGAACTGTGACGAGCTGGAGCGCTGCTGCGGCAAGAACTTCGTGAGCTGGGTGGACGTGTGCAAGGGCTGGCAGGCCGAGGAAGCGTAAATGGTACGCATTCTGCACGCGGCGGACTTCCATCTGGACAGCGCCTTCACCGGCCTGAATGAGCAGCAGGCCCGGCAGCGCCGTCAGGAGAGCCGCGATCTGACCCGCCGCATGGTGGAGTACGCCAATGATCACGGCGTACAACTGATGCTGCTGGCGGGCGACCTGTTCGACAGCGACAGCATCTACGGCCAGACGGCGGAGGAGCTGGCCGCCGCGCTGGCAGAGTTCCGGGGCCATGTGGTCATCGCCCCCGGCAACCACGACTGCTACACCGCCGCATCGCCCTACGCCCGCACCCTGTGGCCGGACAACGTGCTTATTTTTACCGCGCCGGAGATGCTCTCCATGGGGCTGTCCTTTCCCCAGTACGGCTGCACCGTGTACGGCGCGGCCTTCACCGCGCCGGAGATGCCGGAGAGCGCGGAGCTGGCGGGCATCGCGGAGCAGGACGGGAACGTGGCCATCGGTATCCTGCACGGCGAGGCGGGGGTGAAGGACAGCCGCTACCGGCCGATTCCCCTGCAGCAGATCGCTCAGAGCGGGCTGGACTATCTGGCGCTGGGCCATGTCCACGCCTGTTCCGGCGTGCAGCTGGCAGGAAAGACCGCCTACGCCTACCCCGGCTGCCCCGAAGGACGGGGCTTCGACGAGCTGGGGGACAAGGGCTTTCTGGCGGGCGAGGTGGACAAGGGCAGCGTGAAGCTGCGGTTCGTGCCCTTTGCCAAGCGGCGCTATGAGATCGTGACGGTGGACGTGACGGGCCGTGAGCCGTTGGAGGCCGTCTGCGAGGCGCTGCCCCAGCATACGGAAGCGGATATCTACCGCGTGATCCTGACCGGCGAGCGGTCGGGCAGCGTGGATACCGCCGCCATCACCGACGAGCTGTCGCCCCGGTTCTACGCGCTGGAGGTGCGGGATCGCACCACCGTGTGCCGTGATATCTGGGACGGCTGCGGCGAGGACTCCCTGCGGGGGTTGTTTCTGCAAAAAATGCGGGAGAAATACGACGCCGCCGGTGAGGACGAGCGCCAGACCATCCAGCAGGCGGTGCGGTTTGCCCTGTCCGCCATGGAAAACCGGGATATGTAACGCCACTTTGACGGAGGAGAAGACCATGAAGAACATTCTCATGATTGGCACCGGCGGCACCATCGCCAGCGAGATGACGCCGGAGGGCCTGACCCCGGAGCTGAACAGCAAGCAGCTGCTGTCGTTCGTGCCCAAGATCGGCGAAATGTGCCGTGTGGACTGCATTCAGGTCTATAGCCTGGACAGCACCAATCTGGAGCCCCGCCACTGGCTGGGGGTGGCCAACGCCATCCGGGAGAGCTATGACCGGTACGATGGCTTCGTCATCAGCCACGGCACCGACACCATGGCCTATACGGCGGCGGCACTCAGCTATCTGGTGCAGGGCAGCCCCAAGCCTATCGTGCTGACCGGGGCACAGAAGCCCATCTGGTTCGACGGTACCGACTCCAAGCGGAATCTCACCGACGCTTTCTTCTACGCCTGCCGGGGCTGCGGCGGCGTGCAGATCGTCTTTAACGGCAAGGTCATTCTGGGCACCCGTGCCCGCAAGACCTGCTCCAAGAGCTTTCAGGCCTTTTCCAGCGTCAATTACCCCGATTTGGCGGTGGTGCAGGACGACCATCTTTTGCAGTATATGTCCTGTCCGGTGGCGGAGAAGCCTGCGTTTTATGACAAGCTGGACGACAATGTGGGGCTGCTGAAGCTGATCCCCGGCACAAAGCCAGAGCTGGTGGAGTTTATGACGCGGCATTACGACGGGCTTATCATCGAGAGCTTCGGCGTGGGCGGCCTGCCGGAGTACGGCAACCTGTACGAGATCCTTCGCGCCGCCGTGGAGCGGGGCAAGATCATCGTCATGACCACGCAGGTGCCCAACGAGGGCAGCGACCTGACGGTCTACCACGTGGGCGGACATCTGAAGCAGACGCTGCGGCTGTTGGAGGCCTACGACATGACCACGGAGGCGGCGGTGGCCAAGCTGATGTGGATCATGGGCCAGACCCACGATTTCGCGGAGGCGGAGAAGCTGTTCTATGCCCCGGTGGCACGGGATATTCTATACAGTAATGAATAAATGAAAATTTGTGTAGGGGAGGGGCTCTGCCCCTCCCTTTGTTTGGCGCGATATTTTTATCTATATTAGGCGGGCGGGGTAGAACCCCGCCC